>Ga0247832_1000685_pt1 | contig 67969 bp, 55 predicted proteins | sample LaCruzMarch2015__10_FD_192407 | JGI IMG/M metagenome (GOLD analysis project Ga0247832, IMG submission 192407) | Freshwater microbial communities from meromictic Lake La Cruz, Castile-La Mancha, Spain - LaCruzMarch2015_4m | ecosystem: Environmental > Aquatic > Freshwater > Lake | place: Spain... | reverse complement strand
CGGCCAAGGCCTCCCCTACTTCGCAAGCAGCTACTACACCGCAGCCAGGCTGGCCTTCTCCACGTATTTCGCTCCCAACCGGCAGATTCCCTCGCCAGGTGTTTTTGGTTCGCTGCCTTCTCGGGCGGCCATCCTGGAGTCCCTGGGCAAGGCGCTCAAAAGCGGAGACAAGAGCCTGATCGGCAACAAGGGCTTCCGGCGGTTCCTGAAAACCGAGAGGGGAAGCCACTTTGCCATCGATGATAAGCTGGTCGCCACAGACGAACGCTATGACGGACTCTTCGTGCTGCGCACCGACACCGACCACGATGCGGAAACCGTCGCTAATGTTTACAAAACGCTCTGGATGGTTGAAGACACGTTCCGCACGGCCAAGAGCATCCTGGAGACGCGCCCGATTTACCACAAATGCGATGAGACGATCCGCGGGCACGTGTTCTGTTCGTTCCTGGCTCTGTGCTTGAAGCGGGAACTCGAAATCCGACTGGAGGATAAAGGTCTCGCTGCCGAGTGGGCCGAAGTCATTCGAGGCTTGGACAATCTCCAGCAAGGCGAGGTCATCCTGCAAGGCAGCCGCTTCCTGCTGCGCGGCGAGATCAAGGGGCACGCTTCTCAGGCGGTTCGCGCCGCCGAAGTGGCCCTGCCGCCGGTCCTTCAGGAACTTACCTGAGTAGAGGTTGGGGCGAAAATGTAGTGCCAACGATTTTTTGGCACCGCTTAACCTGTTGATGTTCAACTCTTCCGTTTTTCAAAGTGTAGAAGACGGGTCAAAGTGAGCCTCAGCCGCGATTCACGTGGGCATCACCGCAAAACCATCATTTCGGGGTCACGCGACGTAAAGTGAATGTAAAGTAAGGGGGGGTACTTTACATCGAAAAGGGGTTTTTTGAGGGCTGAAAATCGGGCGTTTTGTGAGCGTAGTATGCTCATTATCAACCACAAACACAATCAGGAGGGTTGAGGGGGTGTCTCGAAAAAAAGTGTAAAGCTGAAAAAACAGGTTCTCATGGAATTTGGGGGATGGTCGCTCCAATAGTTGGCTAAGTCATTGATATATAATAGTTATCCTTGCTCGTCTCGTCGCGTTTTTTCGCTCGGCAGGTTGACACGGGCGCTCGGCGCTCGGAAGATTATCGTTTACGGCTAACCACGTCGCAGAAAAAATGGTGCGGTCCCAGCAGACACCCCTCCCCAAAGAAAAGTGTCCGCATATCACTTCACCGGCCAATCATCCGACGTTCGCACCGGCGCCCGCATCTGCCGGGAACCTTGCACAGAACTTTGCAACTTTTGAGCGTTCATCCGTTTGAGAAAATTCCTATCCACGAACTACTTGCAGAAACTGACTTCAGACATTTGGAAGCAATATGTTCTAACCGGTTTATGATGTTTAACTTATAACCGGACACTCGTGATTTTTTCTGTATTACGTCAAGGAAACATCGGGTTTTTACGGCTGTTGAATGATTACGGGAGCCGATTTGGGCTGCTCCGGTGAAGGGGTGTTTTCGAGTGTGAAACCTGTAAGGCCTTCGCGGTTTTCTTTCGGGTTGAGCTGGTTCACAAACTTTTCCAGATAGCTCGTCCCTTTGAAGGGCGTCCGCGAGGCGCCAAAACTTTTCCTCTGCAACTCGGCAAGGGGCAGTTTTTCGGACCACTCCAACACATCTTTTTCATCGGAGTTTCCGGAGACCGTTAAAGTCATGCGACCACCGAGCAGAAAAACAACAATGGTTTCTCCGGAGCTTCGCTGGCTCGAAAGCGCGGGCACCCCCGATATTCGCTTGATTTGGTCATGGCCGCCACTGCCCGCAAACAAGCCGAGCATGTCCGGCAGGAAAGCCGTATCGGTTAGAACAAGGAGGATATCGGTCAGCTTGGGGTGGGGTGTCCCGGAAGCATCCATCGGCGGCACATACTGGTAATGGCGGGCGATTATGGTGACCGGCTTGCAAGAAACTTCAAAAACGCTCCGCCCGGTGGAAGCGAGGAGTTTCCAATTCTCCGGAGCGGACGGCAACCAGCTGATCAACTCACCAGCGGGCACGGGATAACAAGGCGGTGGCAGGGGCGAAGGCACGAGGGATTCAGCGGACGCCCGGCCGATCGAAAAAGCCAGCGCTGGAATCGCGACGAGGCAGGCGGCAAGATTGTTGGAAATATTCATAAAATGTTAGGGCGCGAGAGTCTCGATCCGGCCGATGTTGTAGCGGAAGAGCGGTCGCAGGTCATCAGCCGTGCCGAGAATTTTGTCCGGACCGGCCGCATCTAGATCCATTCCTGTGCCATTGTAGATTCTTCTTCTCGGCTTGTCTCCCTGAGAGCCATCCAGCATGAAAGGCCAAGTGTTGGCATTGCCTTCGCTAAAGGCAATGAGATCCACCGGATTGTAACCCGAATCTCCAAAATCATTCGTGCGTGAAATGAAGACCGACTCGCGGGTTTCCGCCGTCGCCACGAAAGTTCCCCCGGGTTGCTGCTGCTTCAGCGACTGGGCCACCAGATGCACTTTGAAATCCGCCGACTGGGTGGTGAGCAGCCCGATCATATCGCGCGGCAATTTTTCCTTCAGGAAGTCGTTGGCTCCGGTATCGGACACTCCGGCAATCTGACAAAACTGACCAGCATAGACATAGACATCGGTGGGCAAGCCAAACGAGGCAGCTCCCGAGGCCAAGGTATGATTGTTGATGTTGTCCACAATCTGATCCCGCCGGCCAGCGGGGACACGATCTCCAATCACGGAGGCAATCGGTCCGCGTCGTGCCATCGTGGAATCGGCATCGGCCCACGGATAGAGGGAGGCATTCAAATTGACCTTCCCTTCCGTGTGGCTGGCATACGACTGGTCGTAGGGCATGGACATCAGCTCAAAAATCAACCAGTCCGGCACCGTGGAGCTGTCATTCGCGGGCTGCAGGCTCAGGGTGGACCAAGGACGGTCTCGGAATACGCCGGTCGAAACGATGGACATCCAGCCAATATTGGGGGCTCCCATAATATTCACCGCATTGTGCGTGAGCATGCGGTTCCCCTTGTTGTAAAGCCCCTGCCTTCCGTAGAGATGCGCGAGAGTCAGATCGGGATAGGCCAGTTTCGAGGAGTCTCCGTAAGAGGAGGCGGTTGTCACGATGCTATTCATTCCTCCCCATGTTGCGCCCGAGGAGTCCGTGGATGGCCGCCATGCCGCGAGGTTATGCATCAAACGCGGATCATCAATTTCCAGGGAGTGATCCTGAATGGCTCCAAGAAGTGGATCATACGTCGCGCTGATCTCCAGCCTGTCAGTGACGTTCGGAGGGATCGTCATGAGCGCCTGACTGGAATCGCCCGCGAGGTCGATAAGCTTTCCACTCGTGACGGAAAATCGGAAACGAATTACGAGTGAAACCGGTTCATTAGTATCGAAAGGCCCGACAAAGATGCTGGAGAATGCGTTGTAGGTGTTCATCGATAAGGCCGTATTGGCCTCTGGACAGAGCGGAATATTGACACCGGACCCTGTTGCATAAACCCTCTGGCCTCCCGAGGCGGAGGAATCGGTGTATGTCCATCTATTGCTGTAATGCTGGGCCGAACCGTTGAGTCTGCCGTCCGACTCCACACTGATTTCGGTGAGAATAATCGCAAATCTTTGGGAGACGAAACTGCTCGGAGTAAAGTTGGCGTAACCGGGGGGAATAGATGCGACGGCGGCGGCATCAATAAACACCGGGGGGCCGACGAATCCTTCAGGCAGCCAAAACTCGCACCGCGGCCTGATGGAGAGGTTGACCTTTCCGGCCGGAGCAGCCGTCACAAAGCCAGGCACATATTCGGGAAATGCAGCACTCCCGACGGTCACCGCCCCCGCGGCAGTGGATTGCAAGCGCACGCCAATTTCATTCACCAACGGGTGGCGCCCGGTAGCTCCGACTCGGCGGGTCGAGTCCGTTGGCGAAACAAGCGCTGTCAATCCATGGGCCATCATCTTGGAGTTGTTCGTATCGTCAGCGGCAAGCCCGCCCGGGATTGGTTCAATATCTGCCGCGCCCGCACCCAGGCCCCCGCCGCGTGGTGAAACACTCGATCCGACAGGAGTGCCTCCCTGCGCATTGGAAAGCATGGAATCGCCGGCGCGGATGATGTTGTAGGCCACGCACTCCGCCTCGCCATCGCCCCATTTCCCGGAAAAGCTGGTGCTGCCAAATCCCGGCCAATCGCGGCGGCTCAACTGGGCGAGCCATTGGCGGTGCATCCCCTCAATGTGACCCCTCGAAGAGTAAAACATGTCGAACCAATTCAAATGGCGTGGATCCCAATTTTTATTGTACCCAAAAGATGGAAACACAAAGAACCGCAGGGAGTCGGTTCTGTCATCCCACATATAGCCAGGGCCAAAGGCACCCATCGGAATCATGCTATAAGAATAGGAATTGGCGGCATTTCCAATGAAGAGGTCGCGATTCAACCAGATGCGGTGCTGGCCCCATGGCGAGTATTCGGGGGCCCGTCCCTGGGTCGTGATATCGAATTTGTTCCTCTCGTAAATGTCGTTTCCAACCATGCTCTTCCACTCGGTCGTCGAGGAAAACCTGCCAACCGCAAGTTTGCTATCCCCCGATGCTAGAGAGTTGCCGAATTCATCCTTGTTGTTGATGTAATCTCTTTCCGCGGAAATCCCGGCATGCTGGTAGGTGGCCAGCGAGAGAGCGGGGGTCATCGAGTCGAGCTTGGAGAGGTCCACGCTGCTGGGATGACCGCTCAGGTTTTGAAGGTCGCCGCGACCCCCCATGCTAACCGGCTTCGGGCTGAAATCGATCTGGGCTTTACCCGCCGTGTTGAGGTTGACTTTCGAGGTCTCGACATCGGTCCAGTAAGCATAACGGCCGCCGACGCGCTTGGTCGTGCCGATCGTCGCCGCAGTTGTCCCGTCCTCGAAGACATAGACCCAGTCCACATCCATTTTCGGCGGATTCGGAAAATCCGCATTTTTCGAGAGTAAGCTGTAGTTTCCACCAGCATCCGTGGGCACATTGAGCGCCACCCGGTCTCCGCTGGAATAGCCCGAGTGCAGATCGTGTCGCGCCCATTGCGCGCCGTTCCAATAAACCAGCCGACCGGGCGCAACCCCCCACGCGCTCTTGGCGGGAATGTTGTTCCGCAATTTTCCCACCGCATCATCGACGGCCATCATGGCCAACCCGCTGGCCTTCTGGCTCTCCAAATGCGAAGCGGCCATGCGGCGCTCCAGGGCCGCGCTGGTGAACATGACAACCACGAGGAGAGTCACAATCACAAGCGCCCCCAGCACCAGGATCAGCGCGAAGCCATCCCTGTGTTTTGCGGGAACTCCCGGGAGCCCCGATTTGGACAGAAAGAATTTCATGAAGTTCTTCTAGGTTGGTGAGGGAAGCTGGATCCTCGTGGAATACACGCGGACATCGGATTTCAAGTTCGCCGGCAGCCCGTTGATAAAAGCCCGGATGTCGGTCCAGAAATTGGCGGGATCCACAAACAAACCGCTTGCCGGAACCAGCGTCGCGGTGATCCGTCCCACCGCCCGGGGGCTCACGACGACCAGGGCCACTTCCAGGGACCGTGGCAATACAGGAGGCAGAATCGTGCGCACGGGGGTGGGCAACGGAATCCGATATCCGCGCCGGGAATCATATTCGTAGGTCGGCCCGACCTGAGTGGCTGTGGCCAGCAGGGTGGCAGGCGATGAATAGTAGGCTATCGGGTTTCCTTCCATGTCGATCGCACGCACGAAGAGCGCCAGCACGCCATCCACGAACCACCCGCGCAGAGGGGCGCCCGTTTCCGGAACCGCCAGATTATTGACCAGTGCGTCATTGAGCCAGGTTCCCGGGTCGGAGTAAACTTTGAAGTCTGGGGAATCCGCGCCGACCGCCAGACGCCGAAGTTGAGGCTTGGGATGCGCGGGGTCCGTCACGTCCCAATACACAAAATAGCCGACAATTCCGATGTCCCCGTCCGGATTTGAAGCGCTGACCGGGGCCTGGAAAAAGATGGCGTGCGGGTTGCGGAAGTCCGCGCTAATCGTCGAGGGGGTTAGAAGAAACTGCAGGCCGAGTTCATTCGTATTCGTCGTGCGCGCCCGGTAGAGTGGCAAGCGGACTCCTTCAAGCTCTCGGGCCATGAAATCGAGCGCGGTGCGCGCGTTTTGCCGCGAGGAAGTCCGGGCGAACACATCCTGCCAGATCGCCGAGGTCCGCCCGATCACGGTCAAGACAAGAGCCATTAACATCACGGCGATCGCCGAGGCAACCAAAAGCTCGATGAGCGTGAAAGCACGCCTCGCCTCCAACCTATGATCCGCGTTATTGTTTCGTGGCTTCATATGGGGTCAACGAGGTCGCGAAGATTTGCTTTTCCCGGTTGGCCGAGACCGCCTGCAGTGGGAATTCAATGGTTCCCGTCACCTGCATCCGCGTAGGCGATGAAACCTGCTGGCCTGCGGCCGTGCAGAGATACATGGCATTCGTCAAGGGCGCGGGTGCCGGGCCGTTGGTTCCCGAGAGGAGAAACACCCCGTCCGCATCGAATTCATACCAGCGGAAAAATGACGTGTGGGTGGCAGCCAGAGTATCGCCGGTCACAGTCGAATACTTGGACCCATGCAGGTCGGATAGCACATAAGAAACGATGTTGCCCATGGCCGTATCCCGATGGGCCGCCATTTCCGTCTGCAACCCGGTCGAGAGCAGTCCGACTAGGGCGATAATGGCAAACGCGAAGATCCCAAGAGCAATCGCAACCTCCACCAGCGTGAAGCCGGGAGAAGAAAGCCCGGCATTCCCACGAAAAAAAAGAGAAAATCGTCTCGTCAACATATCTGGGCTACGGCTGGGTCATCCGCACGTTGCCTGTGGCCCGGTTGAAGTCGATTTTCACCCAGTTGCTTGACGTGGCCAGAGTTCGTCCGGGGAGGTTCTCGATCAGATTCAGCACGGCACTGTCGCCCGCCCCGGCTGCCTGCACCTGCCCGCCGGGGCCGAAGAGCACAACAGCCAATGAGGACGGATCAACCGTCTCACCACGGCAGGAAGTCGCAGGCAGCGGGGGAAAGAACCTGGGATTTGCCTTGAACACGTCGTTGTCGCCGCCGGAATTCTCAAACCGCACGCGCACCGGCAACGTCTTCCAACCGGTCCCCTGCACCCAGTTGCTGCTCGTGGGCTGGCTGCCATCCAACGGACGTTTCAAGGTCAGGATGCAGTAGGAACGAAAGGCCTCCGAACCGCTGTTCTTAAAGACCATGGCCGAGAGAGAATTGCGCGAGATCGCCTCGTTGCGCGCCATCAGGGCGAAGTCTGAAACCGAGATCCCCGCCGTCCGCAATGGCGATCCCCCCGCCAAGACCCTCGCCCCCATGGTTGCCAAAATGAAAATCACCGCCACCACTGTGAGCAACTCCACCAAGGAAAACCCAGATCGAAAGCGCGAACGCGAACCATCAAGCGAGGGAGAGCCCTGAATGGAACATCGTCTCATAAGAGCAAGAGTTTTGTATTTGATGGCCGGGTTAATTGCAGTAATCTATTCAAAAGCTGAAATTGGCGCGCGGCTGGATCATTGCTTTCGTAGCTCACACTGGGAGAAGTGAGGGATTCCTTGAGTTCCCCGGCAATCTTTGCCAGGACAACCCGGGTCTCCTGTCTTTGTTTTGTCGAATTGTTCAAGCGTCTCACACCCTCTTGTGTGGACGAGAACATCGAAGCGAAAAGAACGAGAATGACAGCAAGAATGGCTGTGGAGACGATTACGATGACAATCTCGACCAAGCTGAACCCCCCACGTAAAAATAGCGGGAGTCTAATCTTGTTGTCTGGAGCGCTGGAGTGCATTTGAAGGCAGGTGGGGACAATAGAAAAGTAGAGGAGAAGACGGCATATTCAAGTTTAGACTAATGCACATTGGTGCGCATTTGGCTGCCCCCCTCAATTCGTGTGGATGAGCCTCGCATTCCGGCGGCCAATGCCGTCGGCGTCACTGTGGTCAAAGCTGGGGATGGCGGGCGTTTCCTGTCTACCTTCCTGCATCTGCACGGTCTGTGGCAAGGCATACTGAAACGTCCCGAAAGTTCGGCGTTGGCGGAAAAAACGTTTTAATGGGAAAGATGAGAGCTGTCGAGCGGCCCTGACGGACATCAATTGCGCGGCGATGTTGCCGATGGCCCCCCTCTATCCTGCGAAATGTTCTGAATGACGCCGAAGTCAACAACCCCGGGATAAATCCGGATATCTGCCAAAGCCCCGGTGAGCGGCATCTGTCCATGTTCATTGGCACCGAACGCAAGGAAATTATCATCCGCAGTGGTTACCACTCCCGGAGGCGTCCGGTGCATCTTTTCTTCGTTGCCGTTGACGTAGAAACCAATTTCGCCCGAATTGTTTGCTATCGTCAGAGCCACATGCGTCCACTGGCCCGGGGTGAGTTGGTAACCGCACTGAAGACGTTTCACGACTTTTTTGTCCAAACCCTCCGGCATTTGCGAAATCACGAGCTCCAATTTTCTGTCTGTCAGCTGCAGACTCCATCCAAAAGTGAGGTCGTTGCTCGTCCTACCCACAAGGAATTCTGATTTTGGCTCCGCACTCTCGTCGCCGTCCCATCTGACCCACATCGCAACGGTAATTCCACCGTCCGGCTGGTCCAATGGGATTTTGTCCGAGTCCGGCAGCAACAGGACGGAGGGCGCTTTTTGAGTCCGACCGAGCAGCTTAACCGAAGGTTTTTTCAACTCCTCATCCTCCGAGAACTCCATTGAGGAGAGTCCTTTGGCTTCCAGTTCCGTGGAGAGACTTCCCGTGCTTGCGAGTGACCCGTCAGTGAACTGGAAATGATAGAGCGGCACTGGATCGGCTGCGGAAGCCGGACCATTGGGGCTTAAAATAAACGCACCACACAGGGAAAAAAAACCCGCGAGGCTCACTGGAAACGCGCGACTCTTTCCGGAAACAAGGGGCATCAATTGGTTCATCTGTTTATGTAAATCCATTCACTAGCACGTCATGGGATCCTTGACTATCTCAAAAATATGCGCACTGGTGCATGAATATCAGCATAATCCTCTCAGCGAAAAATCGGCAAAATAAAATTGCGCGTCGGACGGGACCCCGGTGGCGCTTTGTCCAATCCCATAAAAGGCCGTGAAGTGACAGATTCGGGATGCAGGGTCAATGGACTCATGAAAGTTTGCACAGAAAAGCACTGATGGCGGGAAGTTTGAGATGAAAACTACTACCATTGCGGTAGCATTCGCCATGTCCCATCAATTTGGAGACCGCTTGACCAGCGCCAGGCACACGGAAATCGGCCTCTACGGGGCATGCCGAGGGATTGACCGCGATCAGTATCTTTTCGTCTCCCGATTCCCGTAGATAGGCGAAAGGATAACACCCCTTTTCCGCAAACACCGGTTTGAACGACCCTTCAGCCGACAGGGCCGGATGACTGGAGCGCAATGCGATCAATGCCTTCACCCAGTTGAGCAGCGATTTCTTCCCGACCAGTTGAGCGGCTATGGTCGGGCGGTTCGCACTTTTATCCTGTGGAAGATAAAGATGCTTCGATGCGGCCGTGGAGAAGCCAGCATTCATGGAATCATCCCATTGCATCGGCGTCCTCGCTCCCGTGCGTCCGAATCCCCCCTCCTTGCCCCCGCACTTCACCTGTCGGAGGCCTATTTCATCGCCGTAATAAATATAGGGAACACCCGGCATTGTCATAAGGAACGCCCAGATAACTTTCAAATCCCTGCTCGTGCGGCCCATGCTCAACCGTCCGATGTCATGATTTCCCGATGGGATGGAAATAAATCCACGACCTTTGGTGCTGCGGTAGTGGTCGAGATAAACATCCAGAAATTTCCGGATATCACCTCTCCCCTTTCGATCAAAAAAGCTGCTTCCCCTATTGAGGGACTCGTGGATATCCCTCTGCGGTTCGGCCCGGAACAGATAGGTGTATGCCTCGACGCCGAAATGGATCAGAAAATCGTTATGAAACCCTGCGTTGATGGCCGTCTTGGGGTCCGACCACTCCGCCACCAAGATCGACTCAGGGTATTCCTGTTGCAACCACGCCCGGACATCCTGCCAGAATTTTACAACAGCTTCCTCGCTGCCCTCACCCTTGATCAGGCTTGAGGCCATGTCCACACGGAATCCATCCACTCCGCGCTTTAACCAGAACGCCATAATTTTGCGTAACTCCTGATGAACCGCACGGACGTCCGGGTGGTCCATCGGCAGCTGCCAAGGCTTGTCAGGGGCAGGCCGCGCAAAGCCATAATTCAATGCGGGCTGAAAATGGAAATAGTTGCTCACATAGGCGCCATCCCTCTGCCCGAAGCCACGGATCGTTTCCAATTTCTGGCATCCGGTGCCCCGCCAGACAGAGTCTGTCCAGATGTACCAGTTGCTGTATTTGTTTTTTCCAACCTTCGCTGACTTTTGAAACCAGGGATGACGGTTTGAGGTGTGTCCGGGGACCAGATCCAGAATTATTTTCATACCCCGGCGATGGCACTCTTTGATGAGCTTTTGCAGATCCGTGTTCGACCCGTAGCGTGGCGCGACTTTGTAGAAATCGGACACATCGTATCCTCCGTCTTCAAACGGGGAGTCCCAACAGGGATTAAGCCAGATAGCGTTACAGCCCAGAGACTGTATATAGTCGAGTCTGGCCAGAATACCGGCCAGATCGCCGATCCCATCGCCATTGCTGTCACAAAAACTCGGGGGATAAATCTCGTAAAAAACTGCACGGGAAAGCCATGCGGGAGCGGAAAAATTTATGTCCTCCTTGGACTGCATAGACTGTTGGTGCACTGATCTAGTCAATCTGGCTGTGGAGGGGCCGCAAGACTTGGTCAATACACATTGGTGCATGAAAAGCCGGGAAAATCCAAAAAAGTGTCCCCTTTCTTCCGCTCAGGGAGTATGCACAAGATCCATGAAAACTCGAGTTACGATCCGTGACATCGCGAAAAAGCTAAAAATCCATCACAGCACGGTTTCCAGAGCGCTGAAAAATGACAGCCGGATATCCAAGGTGAAGCGAGACCAAATCCACAAGATCGCGCAGGAGCTGGGGTATTATCCTGACCCCATGCTCTCAGCGCTGATGGCTTACCGGTCCCAAAATGCCCCCAAGAACTTTCGGGGGCTGCTTGGATTGGTGACAAATTATGAAACTCGCGAGGGATGGCATACTCATGAAAAAGTGGGCTATTTTGCCGGCGCCACGCGTCAGGCGAAATTGCTTGGCTATGAACTTGAGACATTTTGGCTCCATGAACCGGGCCTAACCAAACGACGACTGAGTCAGATTCTCAGCACCCGGAATGTTCAAGGCCTCTTGTTTATTCCCCAGCCCCGGTCCCATGCCCATATCCGTCTGAAATGGGAGAATTATGCCTCCGTGGTTTTTGGTCATACCTTGAGGCGGCCTCAGTTGCGAAAGATCGATACGGACCGCTACGAATCGATGATGATTTTAATGCGGCGCCTCCGGCACCTCGGCTACCTCCGGCCTGGGCTGGCATGTGAAACCAGGAATATTGAATCGACGAACCGGCAATGGGCATCCGCATTCTGGGCCTATGCCCCGCTTCCGCAGGACAACCAGATACCCGTCTATCTTATAGGAAAACGTGAGGATTTTGCCTCATTTAAATCGTGGTTTGTAAAATACCGGCCCGATGTTTTGGTCTCTGATATGCCTGAGCCGTTGGAATGGCTGAAGAAGATGGGGCTGCGCATTCCGCAGGACGTAGGTTTCGCCACCCCTGCAAGGCACGGCGTTCCGTCCTTTTGTTCCGGGATCGACGAAAATAGCGAACTGATCGGCGAGGTAGCCGTCAATGCCCTGGCGGGCATGCTCAGGCGAGGAGAACGCGGCATCCCGGCATTCCCCATTTCGACGTTGGTTCCGGGAATCTGGGTGGACGGAACAACCCTCAGATCCGCTGCAGGCATTAAGAAGGGACGCAGGACGCCATGATAATCAGCGGATCAATCGGGTTGGCGCTGAATGCACCAATGCGCATACGTTAACACTTGGTCCCCCATCTGGTTCATGCAATGCTTGTCCCATCTTCGAGAGGAATCCCCACGCATGCCCAGCCACTTGATCGACAATTCTAAATTCTGGAAACAAATGTTGCCGCCTCACTGCGGGGTTAGGCGCGCACCCAGATGTCAGTCTGCTTCGACGGGAAAATATCCGCTGTGGGCAATGGTGTTTCTTGCACCGCTGAAAATGTTTTCTGCAACTTCGAGTGTCCTGGGAGCTGGTTCCGAACTGGCCAGAGCATGGCAGTTTTGCCAGCTGAATGAATTTGCCACGGCCGTGGATCTCTTCAAGGCCATCCAAGCAAAAGTGCAGAAGGCCCCACTGCCGCACTGATCCCGAATGGTATTCGTTTCGCCACAGCTTCCAGACGTTTCAGGCGGGTCGTCATCCCGCTACCGCAAAGGGACTCTCGGCTACACCGGTGCGGGGCTGGCAATGCTTTTCTTCTATCTGCTCTGGGGCGATTTCTGCATGCAGTTGATGGAAATGGTCATCGTCGCGATATTTCCGCTCCAGCTCAAGGGCCTCGGCGCTTCGAATACCGTCATTGGTTTTTTAGCCACCACGCTCCCTGCGATAATGAGCTTCACGCTGAATCCAATCGTCAGCTTCCGCAGCGATAGCTTCAGGAGTGCCTGGGGGAGACGCCTTCCATTCCTGATGGTGGCGACGCCTTTTGTGACACTGTTTTTGCTGCTCCTCGCCTTCGCCCCGGAGATCGGAGGCATGCTCGGTCGCACGGATCTTCTGGCTCGAAGCGGAATGTCTCCGAGTGCCGTCATCCTCGGGACGCTCGGAATCCTTATGGTTCTTTTTCAGTTCTTCAACGCTTGCATGACCCCGATCTACTACTACCTCCTCGTCGATGTCGTGCCTGATGAGGTGATGGGACGATTTATGTCGCTATTTCGGATTGTCGGGACGTTAAGTGGTTACTTTTTCCACACCTTCATTTTTGGCCACGCCCTGAGCTACACGCGGGAGATCTATGTCGGCGCTGCGTTACTCTATCTGTTCGGTTTCGGCATCATGTGTTGGCGGGTGAGGGAGGGGCAGTATCCGCCCACGGTCCACGCGGATCGCCTCGGCGTGTCAGCCTCTATCCGGCTCTATTTCAGGGAATGCTATTCGCACCCCCACTACCTGCTCTTTAATGCCCGGAATGCCATATTCTGTCTCGCTGGTGTGGTGGGAATTTACTCAATTTTTGTCGTTCGCGATGATGTTGGGGTCCCGCTCGATATGGTGGGGCGTGTAACTGGGTGGTCCCAATTGATCGTCGCATTTCTTCTGTTCCCCTTGGGAATGCTCTCGGATCGCATCCGGCCTGTCCGGGTATTCTTATTAGCATCGATGTTTCTGCCCGTGCTGCCCCTACTTAACTTTTTTTTCCTCAACAGCCAGACATCATACATCGCACTGACCCTGCTGGGACTGCCCTTCTACGCTCTGATATCAGCGGCGGAATTGCCTATGCACATGTCCATTCTCCCCAGGGAGCGTTACGGCCAGTTTGGATCGGCGAACCAGTTAGTTTGTTCGTTGACTATTATCGTGGGGAGCATTGTCGCCGGACAGTTCATGGATGTCGTTACGCACGGGGGGGAGGCCGTTGCCAGCTACCGTTACCTTTATCTGTGGTCGTTTTTGTTTCAGGTTATCGCACTGGTTTTAATGGTGCTGCTTTACGCGAGTTGGAAACGGCATGGCGGTCCGCACAATTATACCCCTCCGCAAGTCGGTTTATCGCCGAACGTAGAAGTATGCGCTGGGCTGCCCGAGGATCCTTTAAAATGCAAATCAACCAGTCATGAGTAATCTACACCCCGGAGCGGTACGGGCGCAAAGCCGGCGGCACCCTCAGCCCTGGAAACTCCCCCGGCGTGCCGACGGTCAACGGCACGCTGACATTGGCTGGAAACACCCTGATGGAAGTTGCGTCGGGAACCCGTGGAACGAACTATGACGGGATCAATATCGGCGATGGGCAGTCGCTGACCGTCCTTGCGCCCGTGCCGCACCGTCACTTGACGTTCACGATCCCCGAGATGCTCCGCCCGTATTTCCGATTTCATCGCGGGCTCATCAAGGAACTCTGCCGCATCGCCCACCGCTGCCTGGCCGAGTTCCTTGATTATCGCGTGCTGACGTTGTTGGGCACGGGGTTGATGGGGCAGTTGGCGGCGGCGCTCGGTGAGGGGGGCGAACCATGATTCCAAGTTCCGCGCTCGCAGGAGCGGATTGCCCAAAATGGCCAGGGCAGCAGTTGCATGCGCCAATGTGCGCAAATAAGTATTGGACAGAAATATGCCCGCAAGCCACTGTTCATTCGTTAACAGGATTTTCATGACCACTCCCTCCAAAGTAAGCATACCACCCACAACCCCTGTGCTAGAAAAACAACTCAAACAACCCCTCACCATGAAAAAATCCCTACTCTCCATTGTTCTCCTTACTACCTTGTTCGGTGCAATTCCCTCACTTCATGCTCAGTCACCTACTTGGAGAAACACGGGCACGGATTTCAACACCGCTGCCAATTGGAACCCCTCAGCCCTGCCGACGAGCATTGCCATCTTTGACGGAGCTGCGGTTGCCCAGCCGAATCTCAGTTCGAACATAACAATCAATCGCCTGACATTTAACGCTACCGCCACGGGATACACAGTGAGTGCTTCGGTAGGTGCCGCATTCACTTTGAACAGCTCTTCTGCGATAAGCAGTGTAGCAACCAGTGGATTCAACGTGATTTCCGCGCCGATTGTTCTCGGAGCGGCAAGCAATAGCACGCAAAGTATTGGCGGGTCTGTGGCGGGGCATGCCCTTGTGATCACGGGGTCGATTTCCTCGACAAATACGAATGTCTCGCTCATTTCATCCGGAGCCGGACCTTTGTTCCTTTTGGGAGCCAATACCTATACCGGGCAGACGGTATTTTTTGATTCGACCAATTTGGGTCCCATTGTGATAAATTCGATCGGCAATGTGGGTGCCGGGGCAAGTTCTCTTGGCGCTCCCACCACTGCGGCGAATGGTACGATTAAAATTAATGGGGGAGGAGCCATTCCTGTTGCTTCAGTCCGGTATATCGGAGGTGTTGCCGCCACCGATCGTAACATTGAATATTTTACAACACTTGGAACCACCGCATTTACCCTTGAAGCCTCCGGATCCGGAGCGCTGACGTGGAACGGCAACTTGTTGGCCACGGGAAACAGCACGACCGGGAAGAATTTCTGGCTTAGCGGTGTTAATTCCGCAAACAATACATTCGCCGGATCAATCTCAAATAACAGCGGCAATGGAGCTGCAACGGAATTGATAAAAAATGGCGCGGGCACGTGGGTGCTCTCGGGAAATAATTCATTCACTGGCGGTATCACCATCAACGGTGGCACCTTGGAGCTGAATTACCAGAGGGGAGCCGTTATTGATTCGACAAACATCGTGTATTTTGGAAACCCCATTTCTGGTACCGGGATAGCACCTACAACCATACCTACTAGTGGCGGCACGTTGAAACTGGTCGGGAAAACGTCTGGCACCACCTCTCAGACCCTGGGAAATCCCACATTCGGCTCAGGTCAAGCCCGCATTGTGATTGATCCGAATGGCGGGGACGGCACCACTCTGACATTGGGCAATACGTGGTCGCGCAGTGTATTGCAGGGGTTGCTTTACATCGAGCTTCCCACCGGCGCGACTCTGACCTCAAACCCGACCGTGACCAATGGGCTCATTGCGGGGAGCTCGAAAGATCCTGGCTATGCGGTGGTCAAAGATGGAACGGGCGTGGGATTTGCCACCGTTTCCGGCGGAAATGTGGTGCGTTATACCGGGGCGACGGATTTGACGGCCACCAGCAATAACGGCACAACCAACTATAAGTCTTCCGGAAACCTGACGCTGGCAGCGGGCACTCATTCGCTCAATTCGCTGGATATCAATACCACCGGTGGTGGCACGTTGGACTTGAACGGGACGACCGCTTACGTGAGCGGTCTGCTTTTCACGGGGACTGGAGATTACACCATTTCGAACGGAACTATCGGTAAGACAGACTCCACTGGCAATAATGCATTTCATGTCCAGCAATTCTCGACCGGTTTGGTGTCGATCTCAGCGCTCAATTCTGGCACCAATGCCGGACTTTATGTATTCAAAGGTGGCCCTGGCACCGTGGCGGTGACCACAAGAGGAGGAGCCGGCACGATGAAAATCTATGAAGGTGCCATCCGGGCGGATGGGGCGACGGTGATCAGCGCCGGCGCTATCCAACTCAGCACAGGAGGCGTCCTGGAACTCGGTGCCGCTGGCAATTTCACCGGTGCACTCGGCACGGCGGCTGGAAACGTCCAGTTTACAGGTGACGGCGGGTTTTCCGCCTATGATGCCACAAACACGGGAGTTGTGCGGACAGTGCAGATCGGCGGCAATACCAACACCATTGCATGGGGCGCAACCAACTTTGTTCCCAATGACAACGCGCTCGTCTTGAGCAATGTGAAATCAAATACCACGGTTGACTTTCAAAATGGGCTGAATCTCGGCATGCAGCAACATGTGGTCCAAGTGAACAAAGGCACGGCTGCGGTGGATGCCACGCTTTCCGGAGTCCTGAGCGGCAACTACGGCGGCGGGCTCATCAAGGAGGGGGCGGGCACGCTCTCGATCACCGGCAACAGCAACACCTACATCGGCGAGACATGGGTGAATGCGGGGACATTGCTAGTCAACGGCAACCAGTCTGCCGCAACAGGAGCGGTGAAGGTGAACGGCGGTACCCTGGGCGGCAACGGCACCATCGGCGCATCTGTCACGGTCAACGCCGGCGGCACCCTCAGCCCTGGAAACTCCCCCGGCGTGCTGACGGTCAACGGCACGCTGACATTGGCTGGAAACACCCTGATGGAAGTTGCGTCGGGAACCCATGGAACGAACTATGACGGGATCAATATCGGCGATGGGCAGTCGCTGACCTACGGCGGCAATCTGACCTTGACGATGGCAGGGTCCGTTGCCATTGGCACCTACGATCTCTTCTCTTCGGTGACGACCCTCACCCCGCTGAGCTACACCGGGAACTTCAGTTCCATCGTCTTTGCCGACGGAGGATTCTACTCAGGCACATTCTCGCGGGTGGGCGACCTCTGGACCTCGACGCTTACCGGCGGTCGAATCTTCACCTTCGACCAAGCCAGCGGCGACCTCATCGCCGCCGTCCCCGAGCCCGCCACCTGGGCGCTCCTGGCCTTCAGCCTCACAACAGTCCTGGTCCTCCGCCGCAGACGCCGCGACTGACAAGTAATTCATCCTTCCGCCTTCATCCTTTTCCTTTGGGGGAGGCTCCGGTCCGTTCTTGGGGGTTCGGACCGAGGCCACATAAAACGTCCGGCAATTCACTTTGCCGGGCGTTTTTTATCCCGACCGCAGAATGGATAGATCCAGGCTGGAGCGCTTCGGTGGGGATACCCGCCGCACATGAATCCTCCGGGAGGGGGGAGATGTGCGGCGGGTTGATTTTGTCAGTCTCAAAATTCTGCCGGTTACGAATAAACCACAGAGAGCAGAAGACGCCGATCGACCGGCCATCGACGTTCACGATTCTGCGTTCGCCCGGTGGCAGATCACCAACCGGACAAACCGGAAACAGCCGCTCCTTTTTGGCGCTACGAGAATATACGCGACTGGGGGGCGTTTCAGCCAAGGGGTGCTGCTTCTGAGGGCCTTGTAGTTTATGGGAAGAGTATCGTGCCAATCGAAATACCGCGGCGGTTGTCCGCATGGCGTGCTCGGGCAGGCGGTGCCTGTTCCTTCATCCCCGGGATGGAACGCAACCGGCAGGGCATTGCGCACGGCGGCTTCGTAAATGGGAAAAAAGGACCTGTGCCCGCAGTCCGAAACTCTCCCCGCTCTGGAAAAGGTGCAGCTCTTCGGCGCAATGCTGGCCGAGACCGTCCTTGCGCCCGTGCCGCACCGGCATTTCACGTTCACGATCCCCGAGATGCTTCGCCCGTATTTCCGATTTCATCGCGGGCTCATCAAGGAACTCTGCCGCATCGCCCACCGCTGCCTGGCCGAGTTCCTTGATTATCGCGTGCTGACGTTGTTGGGCACGGGGTTGATGGGGCAGTTGGCGGCGGCGCTCGGTGAGGGGGGCGAACCATGATTCCAAGTTCCGCGCTCGCAGGAGCGGATTGCCCAAAATGGCCAGGGCAGCAGTTGCATACGCCAATGTGCACAAAAGAGTATTGGAAAGAAATATGCCCGCAAGCCAGTGTTAATTTGTTTACAAAATTTCCATGACCACTCCATCGAAGCAAACTCCGGGCCAACGCCCCGGAGGGCCGAAGCACATGACGCACAAAGCAAGCCAAGTGACACTCAAAAGTGGTGCCTCGACGCTCATCCTGGATTCCGCCGGAAGACTGAGCTTCAGCCCGGATGGCCGGAGCCAATGGCAGGTGGATTCGCTCTGCCTGCTGCACTACTATGACCGGCAGCATCCGCGGGCGCAGCAGGCGCGCGTACCCTGGGATGACACGAGGGCTTTCGGCACGATGGGCACGCTCTCCTTGAGCGCGCGCAGCACGCTCTCGATCCGCCAGCTCGACGATCGGAGGGCGGAGATCGACGTGGGCTGCGACACGATCCACATGCGCCTGAGCCTGCGGCTGGAACTGGATCCGGCGGGGGAAGGTTTCGACGTGTCCGTCGTCCCCGACAGCGTGGGGGAGGACCATCCCCGGCTCTTCCGCCTCCTGGGTATAGAATTCCTGCCGGAGTTCGGCGCGGCGCGCACGGGCGAGCCGGGCCACCTCACCCTGCCCAACTGGTTCGGCTGCCAGACCTTCTTCGACAAGCCCTACCCGCGCGAGGTCTGGCAGACGATCTACAGCTCGAACGACGAGTGGGAAAACAACTGCAACGCCCCGGTCTTCGGCATCACCCGCGCGCACGGCACGCTCTGCGGACTGATCACTGAAGGCGACGAAGATGCGCGGCTGGTCTGCCGCCGGCACTGGGAGGAGGCACAAGCCAACAGCGTGCATCCCTATCTCGTCTGGCGCTGGGCGCAGGAGGACGACATGATCGCCGGACCGCGCCGGGTGCGGTACCGCTTCGCGAAGCCCGGCGACCGCCGTGGCGAGGGCTACGCATTCGTGGGCGCGCAGTATCGCGAGTTCCTGCGCGCCGAGCGCGGCGTGTTGCCCTGGGCGGAAAAAGGAAAACAGCGGCCTGAGGCGCTGGACTACGCGGGACGTTTCTTCCTGAAGATCTTCATGGCCTACAAGGATCCGCATCCAGAGGGCAAGGGCGACTACCACTGCACCTGCACCTGCGACGAGGCGCGCGAGATCATGAAGCAGTGCCTGGATCGCGGGATGACAAAGTTGACGGTCATCCTCGTCGGCTGGGGCCAGGACGGTCACGACGGCAAACCGCCCACCTATCTGCCGGTGGACGAGCGGGTTGGCGGCGAAGCGAAGATGAAGGAGCTCATCGCCTGGGCCAAAGCGCAGGGCATCCTGCTCGGCGTGCACACCAGCCATTGCGCCGTATACTCGTGCAGCGACGAGTTTGACGTCGATGAATTGGTCCAGCACCGCAGCGGCGAGTACTGGGAAAGCGTGATCTGGAGCGGCGGCCAAGCCCACCGGGTCTGCCCGGAGATCTCCTTGAACAAGCATGTCAAGCGCGACCTGCCGAAACTGGCCGCGCTCGGCTTCCACGGCCACCACCATTATGACTGCGTTGGCGCCTTCATGTGCTGCCATTCGCCCGAGCATCCGGTTCGGCTCCGCTCCCACTACATGGAACTGATCCGTCAGGAATGCCGGGTGGCGGTCGAGGTCATGGGCGGCCTCTCCACCGAGATGCCCTTCGGCCAGTACTTCGGCGTCATGGATGGATTCTTCCACTGCCACAGCAATCCCATGGCTTTTCTGCGCAACTGCGCGGTCGGCCGCTTTTTCCTCGACCGCCCTGTGCCGATGCTGGCGGTGGCGCTGCACGGCAGCCATCTGTGTTGCGAGGGGGCAGGCAAAAAGGAGAAACTGCTTGAGATGCTCGACTTGGGGCTGGCACCGCAATTCGAGGTCTGCATGCGCCCGAGCCCGACCTTTGGGATTCCCGCCTACGACGGCCAGGCCGACATTCTGGCGGAGGCCTACCGCTTCACCTTCGGCCCAGAGGGATACATGACCCGTCTCGGCCAGCTCGACATCGAGGGCCGCTGGGAGTTGGCACCTGGCGTCAACCGCACGCTCTACAGTGACGGCACAGAAGTCCTGGTCAACCGCGGCGAGACGGAGTTCGACGGCCTGCCAGCAAATAGTTTCCGCTACATCGAAAAGGGGATACAAGCATGACCAAGAATATCGTATGGGCCTGGACTGTCGTTCTCTTGTCACTGGCATCCGCTTCAACGGCCTGGGCCGAGGTCAGCCTGCCGAAGATCTTCTCCGACGGCATGGTGCTGCAGCGGCAGATGAAAGTGCCGGTCTGGGGCTGGGGGAAGGATGGGGAGGCGGTCACCGTCGAGTTCAACGGCCAGTCCAAGTCGGCCGTGGTGAAGGGCGGCAAGTGGCGCGTGGCCTTCGATCCAATGGAGGCCGGCGGCCCCTGGGACATGACCGTCAAGGGCGACAACACCTTGACGGTGAAGGATGTCCTGGTCGGGGAGGTCTGGTTCACCTGCGGGCAGTCGAACATGATAATGGGGGTGGGCGGAACGTTCGGAGGGGAAGAGTTCTTCAAGCAACATCAGCCGCGGAGCAAGGGGGGCCTGCGCGTGGTCACGGCGATGGGGCCCTCGTTTCTGAGCGACGCGCCCAAGGATGATGTCCCGGTGAGATGGACGGAACCTACCCCTGGTTTCTCGGCGGTGAGCTACTATTTCGCGCGGAAACTCTTCGAACATTTCGGAGAAAAAGTGCCGGTGGGGATCATCTGCGTCATGGACGTCGTCCCGGCCGAGGCTTGGGTGGACGCCGGGCGCATTGCCGCGCATCCCAACCTGAAGGGCTTGGAGGAAAGTCCGCTGAAAGTCACCAGCAAGGGCTACAACGGGGCGGTCAGGCCGATAGCGCCCTATGCGATCCGCGGTGTCGTCTACTACCAGGGCGAGTACAACGCGGGGCGGGCCCAGGAGTTCCGCTACCTGATGCCTGCGCTGATCGCGAGCTGGCGCGAGGCTTGGGAACAGCCTGCGATGCCTTTCCTCTTCGTGCAACTGCCCGGATTCCTCTACCACGACGCAGGCAAGGACAAGAAACTCGACATGGATGCGACGACCCTGGAACAGCTCAAGCGCAATTCGAAATATCAGTGGGTGGAGATCAGGGACGTCCAGCGCTGGGTCTGGCAGAATACGCCGCGGACCGGCATGGCCTCGGCCATCGACCTCGGCGAGAAATACGACATCCATCCGAAGAACAAGATGCCGCTGGGCGGGCGCCTGCTCGCATGGGCCCGGAAGCTCGCCTACGGGGAGGATGTCGTTGCCAGCGGCCCCTATCCCAAATCCTATGAAGTCAAGGACAAGAGCTTCGTCATCACCTACGGTTGTGCGGAAGGCGGATTGACGGCGAAGGACGGCAAACTCGACGGGTTCGAGATCGCCGGTGCGGATGGACAATATCATCCGGCCCAAGCGAGGATCGAAGGACAGAGCGTCGTAGCCTCCTCCGACCAAATTGGCGAGCCCGTGCATGTCCGCTATGCGTGGGAGGGGTTCCCCCCATGCAGCCTCTACAACAAGGAAGGACTCCCGGCGTTGCCGTTCAGCTACCGCGTGCCCGGCAAAAGTTTCTATCCCGACACCGCGCAGTTCGAGTTCTTGAATTCCAGTTTTAATTTGCAGAAAGACGGCAAGCCGGAGGGCTGGGTGGTGAAAGGGAATGTGCAGACCCATGCCAAGCAAGGGCAGGCAAAGGCTTGCGTGAGCCTGGAGCCAGGTGCCGTAATCACCCAAAACAAGCTTGCCGTCGGCGCCGGCTATTATTGGAACTGTCCGCCGGAAACCCCGCATTTCCTCAGGCCCGGCTGCATGGTCGGCTACAGCTTGGACATGGCTGTTGAGAAGGAGGACGAAGCCACCGCCTACATGAACATGGCCTCCGGCGTGAGCGGAGAAGGAAGCGGTAGTACCTGGAATCCCGTCCATATCCTCAAGGTGGGGAACCAGGAGTTCGCCAGATATTCCCTGACGCATCTCATCCAGGATCGGGACCTTTTCCAGATCGTGAACTTTAACTCGGTCGGCGGCCGCTGGATCAACCAGTCAAAGACATCCGCTTTGCTCCTGGCGGATTTTTCCACGGTCCGGATCGTCCGCCCGCTCTTGGAAATCAGTCCGGCCACTCCCATCCAGGTGAGCGCCGGCAACGCTTCGGCGCCGATCGTCATCAAGAATGCGCAGTCGAAGACCCTGCCTGAACGGCTCGCGCCGGATCAGCCGGTAAAAGAGTCGAGCACCATACTCTACGGTTGCGCGAGCTTCGCGCCGGACGAGCGCGGGCTGATGCAGAAGGTCATCGCCCCGACGGATCACGTCGGCGCCATCCTGACCGGCAAGGATGCGGACAAGTTCGAGCTGGTCGGCGCCAATGCCGACGGCAAAAGCGTCAAGCTCATCGGAACCGACAAGAAGCCCGGATTGCTGGGCGGCGAAAAACCCGAAAGCGAATCGTTCTCGGTCAAGCTGAAGGAGGGCGTTCCCCCCGGCAACTACCAGGCCGCGGTGCGCATCGTCACCCAGGCGGTCAATACGGGGGTGTTGAGCACGGGTGATACAAATGAGCTGCCGGTGAATCTCTATTATACAGACTTGCCCATACAGGTTCAGTAAATCCAAATCATGAAAAAGGACCGCTCCATGAACAGACTTCTCGGGTTCACAAGGTCACTGGCGCGCGAGCTGGGGCCTGAGAATATCCGAGTGAACATGCTATCGCCCGGCTGGATCATGACGGAAAAACAGCTTCAGCTCTACGTCACTGAACAGGACAAGAAAGATCTGCTGCGCGATCAGGCGCTGCCGCTTCTTCTGACGGAAGAACATATTACGCCGGCACTGCTGTTTTTGCTGTCGGGAGCCTCGGCAGGAATCACCGGCCAAAACCTCGTGTTTGACGGCGGAAAAGTAATGCAATGAAGAATTCAATTATCGTCAATTCTAAATCAACAAAACAGAACACTAATAATATCTAAATGAGAAAAAACATACTGGGAAGAACGGGATTGGAAGTCAGCCGCATCGGGTTTGGGGGCCTATTTGTGGCATCGTTTTCCGCCGAGCTTGAGGAGGCGAAAAGGGCGGTCACGCACGCGCTGGCGGTCGGCATCAACTATATCGACACCGCGCCGGGCTACGGCAACAGCGAGGAAGTGCTGGGCAAGGCCCTGGAGGGCGTGAAACAGCCGGTGATCCTCTCCACCAAGCTGGGCGGTCGGCCCACCCCGTTCCTGCCGCAGGACAAAGCCTGCTTGCGCGCCAGCGTCGAAGAGAGCCTCAAGTTGCTCGGCCGCGACCACATCGACATCCTGATGATCCACGAGCCCGACCGTCCCGGCCAATACGACTGGTGGACGGACATGGTGAATGTCGAGGGGCCGGTGCTCGAACTAGTCGACGAATTGAAGGCCGAAGGGAAGATCCGCCACAGCGGCCTGGGTGGCACCACCACCACCGAGATGGCGCACCTCTGCCGGAGCGGCAAGTTCGACGTGCTGTTGACCGCCTTCAACTACAGCCTGCTCTACAGGGAGGCCGCGCTGGAATTGATCCCGGCGGCCAGTGCGGCGGGGATGGGGATCATCGTGGGCTCGCCGCTCCAGCAGGGGGCGCTCTCGCGCCGTTATGATGAGCAGCTCAACTCCCCGGCGGCCTACTGGCTCTCCAAGATGCGCCGCGAGCAGTTCCAGAAGCTCTACGCATTTTGCGACGAGACCGGCATGGCGTTGCCGGAACTGGGCATCCGGTTCGTATTGAGCCATCCCGACGTCCATTGCGTGCTGATGGGCGCGAAGTCGGCGGCCGAAGTCGAGCAGAACGCCGCCGCGGCCGCTGCCGGTCCGCTCCCAGCCGACCTGCTGGCGCGCCTGGACGAGATCGCAGCCATGGTTCCATTCCGTCCCTTTGGCGAACCGTTCGGCGTCGGCTGGTTGCTCGGCAATCCCGCAGGATACAAGGGACAGGGAGCATAGAACTATTATGAAAGCAGCAGTCGTTGAAGCCGCAGGAAAACTCGTGGTCCGGGAGCTTCCCGAACCAATCATGGGTGAATATCAAGCCAAGTGCCGGATGCTCTACGGCTCGGTGTGCGCCGGGACCGATACGCATCTGGTGAATTATCATCCGCCCTTTTCGTCGTGGATGAAGCTGCCCTACATCCTCGGGCACGAGAGCATCGGGCGCGTGGTTGAGGTGGGCGCCAAGGTGCGGCACCTCAAGCCCGGCGACATGGTCACGCGGGTCGGCACCCCCGGGGTGGACGGCGTGGAGAGCGGCTGGGGCGGCTTTGCCGAGGTCGGCATCGCCACCGACTGGCGGGCCATGCAGGAAGACGGCGTGGAGGGCTGGCAGGGCTCGACCGTCAACCAGATCCTGCCCCCGGACATCGAGCCGGCTGTTGGCACCCTTTTCATCACTTGGCGCGAGACCTTGAGCTACCTCACCCGCATGGGGGTCGGCCCGAACGCCTCGGTCCTGGTGATCGGCTCCGGCGGCAACGGGCTGGCCTTTGTCTCGCATGCCCGCAACCTCGGCGCGACCAAGGTCACGATGGTGGGCGCCGCCAACCGCGAGGCCGATGCGAAACTCGCCGGCGCCACGGCCTATTTCGACTACCGGGCGGAGAATTGCTGGGACCAGGCAAAAGCCGTGGTCGCGGACGGTTTTGACTTTGTCATCGACGCCGTCGGCAAGGCCGAGATGACCGCCAAGGGCCAGGATTGCCTCAAGTCGGGCGGCACGATCGGCATCTACGGCCTGGACGAGTGCGGCAAGATCAGCCTCGCCCCCGGCAGGAGCTTCACCTTCTACGGTGGCGGCTACGACGAGGCCGAGACGCACGAGGCGGTGCTCAAGTTCTACCGGGCCGGGAAGCTGAATCCCGTCGTCTGGCACGATTCCAAGCAAACCTTCTCGCTGGCGGATATCACCGAGGCGTTTGAGGCCATCAAGAATCGGACGCTGGTTAAACCCTTGGTGAAACTGAACGGTGTGATCGCGTAACCGGCCTCCTCCTGGACATCCCCTCAGGCAAACACGGGCTGATTCCCGCGAAAACCGCGGACTCCCTGATGCGTCTGAACAAAAACGCAGAAACAAAGTCGGGCGCTGAGAGAATCACAATACAAATCACACAACAATGAGCATTCCGTATCGTCAAATCCATCTCGATTTCCACACCTCCGAGGTCATCCCCGGCATCGGTGCCGCTTGGGACAAAAAGCACTGGCAGGAGACCCTCAAGCGCGGCCATGTCAACAGCATCAACATCTTCGCCGTCTGCCACCACGGCTGGAGCTATTACGACACCAAGGTCGGCAAGCGCCATCCGCATCTGGCGGACGGCTTCGACCTGACCCGCGCCCAGCTCGACGCCTGCACCGAGGCGGGCATAAAAACCCAGGTTTATCTCACGGTCGGAGTCAACAACCGCGTGGCCCGGGAGCATTCGAACTGGCGCTGCATCAGCGTGCACGGCGGCTACTTCGGCTGGAGCCAGCGACCGACGGATGCCGGGTTCCATCAACTCTGCTTCAACACGCCCTATCTGGACTCCGTCTGCGACGAGATTCGCGAAATCGCCCGCCTTTTCCCCGAAACCGACGGTCTCTGGCTGGACATCATCCACAAGCCGCTCTGCTATTGCCCCTGCTGCATGGAGAGCATGGTGAAGCTCGGGCTGGACCCGGTGGTGGAGGCGGATGTCGCCAGGCACGCCGACATCGTCCTGCAGAACTACTACACGCGCACGCTTGCGGCCCTGCGCGAGGTGAGCCCGACGATGCTGATGACCCAGAACAGCGGCAACATCACCCGCGGCGATCGGCGCTTCCTGAAGCACGTCACGCATCTGGAGCTGGAAAGCCTGCCCACTTGGGGCTGGGGCTACGACCATTTTCCGATGGGCGCCAAATACGCGCAGGCCACCGGCATGGAGTTCCTCGGCATGACCGGGAAGTTCCACTCCACGTGGGGCGAGTTTGGCGGATTCAAGCACTCGAATGCCCTGCGCTACGAATGCGCCGCGATGCTCGCCTATGGCGCCAAATGCTCCGTGGGCGACCAGCTCCATCCCGACGGCTTGCTCGATGAGTCCACCTACGGAGTCATCGGCGAGGCCTATGCCGAGGTCGAGGCCAAGGAGCCGTGGTGCGAGGGGGCCCGCAATGTGGCAGATGTGGCCGTGCTCTCCTCCCAGGCCCTCGACCCGCTCCATCAGATTGGCGAAGACTCCGATGTAGGCGCCACCCGCCTCCTGCTGGAGGGGCATATCCTCTTCGACATGATCGACGCCGAGATGGCTTTCTCCCCCTACAAGGCAATCATGGTCGCGGACGAGGGCCGGATCGATTCGGCTCTCAAGGCGAAGCTCGACGCCTATCTCGCCAAGGGCGGCAAGCTGCTGGTCGTCGGGCGCGGTGGGCTGGGGGCCGATGGCAAGCCGTTGTTCGACTTCGGTGCGGAGATCGCCAAGGAAAGCGAGTTCTCGCTCGATTATATCCTGCCGATCCCTGAACTGCGCCCGGCCTTCGTCGATTCCCCGATGGTCATGTATTGTCAGTATCCGCGCCTGCATGTCACCACCGGCACGGCGCTGGGAGAGGTGGTGGAGCCGTATTTCGAGCGGGCCTGGAACCACTTCTGCTCCCACCAGCACGCGCCGCAGAAGCGGCAAGGAACCGGTCTGGCTTGCGGGGTGCAAAAGGGAAATATCATGTGGCTGCCGATGGACCTCTGCCTCGCCTACCGCAAGTGGGGGCAGGTCGCGACGAAGCATTTCTTCCTGGCCTGCCTGCGCCGCCTGCTGGGCGACGGGATCGGCCTGCGCTCGAACCTGCCGGCCACGGCGCGGGTGACGTTGACCGAGCAAGCTTCGGAGAAGCGGCACGTCTTGCATCTCCTGCACGCCAACCTCGTCCAGCGCGGCGCGCTGCAGCAGACGCACATGGGCCCGATGATGATGGAGGTCATCGAAGATCTGACGCCGTGCTGCGACGTGAAAGTCTCCCTGCGCCTGGAGAATCCGGTAGGACGGGTGACTCTGGAGCCGCAAGGCAGGGAGATTCCCTTCTGCACGAACAACGGTCGTATCGAGTTGGAAATCGACCGCTTCACCTGCCACCAGATGGTGGTGCTTGAAGCGCCATGAGCAAAGAATCCCCTGCGCAATGCCCGGGCGAGCGGATTGCTCAAAATGGCCAGGGCAGCAGTTGTCAGGCCGCGGTGCGCATCGTCACCCAGGCGGTTAATACTGGGGTTTTAAGCACCGGTGTAACGAATGAGCCGCCGGTCAATCTCTCCTATGTGGACCTTGCTGTGACTGGAGCAGTCGAGCCTTGAATGAAAGGATACGAAATGCAGAAGAGCGGCATGGAACCGCAATTAAGAAAGCTAGGCATGCGCCGCCTCATCCTCGACATGCACGTCGGAGACTGGGATGCGGGATTTCTGTCGAGGATCGACCCGGCCGGTATTGCCGAGGCCTGCCTCGCGGCGGATCTGACCTCGTTCATGCTCTACGCCCACTCCCATGTGGGGCTGTGCAACTGGCCCACGAAGATCGGCGCGCGCCACGCCAACCTGAGAGACCGCGACCTAGTCGGCGAGATGCTAGCCGAACTAAGAAAGCGAGGTGTGGCCGTGGCGGGCTATATGAGCGCGATCTTCGACAACCAGGCGTTTCTGCGGCATCCCGACTGGCGTATCCAGCCGGTCACTCAGGGAGAGAAGAGCTCCGACGATCTCTTCTCAGGCTCGCGCTACGGCCTGGTCTGTCCCAACAATCCAGGCTATCGGAGCTATATCACCTCGTTGGCCGCAGAACTTTACGGCACCTATAAATTCGATTGCGCCTTTTTTGATATGCTCTTCTGGACGGACGTCTGTCAGTGCCCGCATTGCCGGAAAAGACTGAAGGACGAGGAGGGCCTCGACTTTCCTACGACGATGAATTGGCTTGACCGGGACTGGACGCGCTTTGTCAAAGCCCGCGAACGCTGGCTGGCCGAGTTCACTCAACTGCTCACCGACAGCGTCAAGGCGGTTCGTCCGGACATTCCCGTTTACCACAACTTCGCAGGCCTCCCCTACAACTGGCGCTACGGCTTGACACTCCAAGGCGCCGCGGCCAATGACTTCCTCGGCGGCGACTTCTACGGGGACGCCGCAGAACAGCTCCTGCTCTGCAAGCTCTTCAACGGCTTGAGCCGGAACAAACCGATCGAATTCATGACCACCCGCTGCCCGACCCCCAGCAATCACGAGCTGGTGAAGACGTCCGAGCAGATGCTGCAGCAGGTGCAGGCGGCGACCCTCTTCAACGCCGCTTTCATGTGGATCGACGCCATCAACCCCGAGGGCACCATCAATCGGGCTGTCTACTCCAGGATCGGCGAGGTGTTCAAGGAGGTGGCGGCCTACGAGTCATGCCTGGGTGGAGAGTCCGCTGCGGAAGTCGCCATCTACTTCAGCGACCATTCCAAGATGGACTTCGCCGAGAACGGCTGCCCCATTCAGAAGGCGGCCAGCACCCACACGTATCCGCACCTCAAAGCGGCGCGGGGACTTTCCGGAGTTCTGCAACGCAGTCACATTCCTTTTGACGTGATTACCGCGAACGATCTGGAGAAGCTTTCACGCTACCGCCTCATCCTCCTGCCGAACGTGCTACGGATGGACCAGCGGGAAACGGAGGCTCTGCGGAAGTTTGTCGCTGACGGCGGCAGTCTCTACGCCAGCCGTTACACGTCGTTGACCGACACGGAGGGGACGCGTTTCGACGACTTCCAGCTGGCCGATCTCTTCGGCTGCCATGCGGCAGCTGATGACCTGGGCACGGTCACCTACCTGCGGCCTTGTGAAGGGTGCATTACTGAGGCGATCGCCCCGCAGCGCTATCTCGATCACTTCGCCATCCCGGGCTCACCTGGCGCTGGCGCCGGGACGATCCGTCTGAAGCCGCAGATCGAAGGAAAGACGCTGGCCTTCCTCAAGTTGCCCTTTGCCAAGGAGTGGAGCGACATGTTCAGCCAGCGATGGGCCAGCATCCACAGTTCGCCGCCCTGGCAGGACACGGATGCGCCGGTTATCGTCGAAAACAGTTTCGGCAAAGGTCGGGTCATCTACAGCGCCGCCGATATCGAGACCATACCGTCCAGCGCCAATGAGAGGCTGCTGAAACACCTGCTCATAGACCGGCTGCTGGAGGACAAGTCGTTCTTCACCTGCGACGGCCACCCCTGCGTGTGGGCGGAAGTCTACCGCCATCCGGAAGAAAAGCTCTATCGCGTCTGCCTCTTCAATCATCAGCAGGATTTGCCGGCCATCCCTCTTGAGGCCGTCACGTTCACCCTCCGTCCGGCTCCCGGAGAACGCTTCACCTCCTTGACGGTGCACCCGCAGAAAATGCCTCATCCCTATCTCCTTGACGAACATGGCTGCCTGACCGCAATCCTGCCGCGCCTGACCGGCCTGGCCATGCTCTTGGCGACCTATGAGGCCGCTGGACAAGCTCCAGCCAACTCCTTGCCAGAATGGGCGGAATGATCATGACGACAGCTTGGATCGTGGCCGTGGTTTCGGGCTCGGCGGGCATCGCGGCGGCGTTGGCGCGCGGCGTGAGATCCGGAGTATTGGCGGCGGAGATTTTGGATAACGCACAGGTGACCTGGCGCGGCTTGCAGGCGCATCTGTGCGTGGACGGCATGCTGGACGGTGGTGTGCAGAGCAACCGGGGTGGCGAGGCGTTGCAGCGCGGAGATTATCGCGTGCTGACGTTGTTGGGCACGGGGTTGATGGGGCAGTTGGCGGCGGCGCTCGGTGAGGGGGGGCGAACCATGATTCCAAGTTCCGCGCTCGCAGGAGCGGATTGCCCAAAATGGCCAGGGCAGCAGTTGCATACGCCAATGTGCACAAAAGAGTATTGGAAAGAAATATGCCCGCAAGCCAGTGTTAATTCGTTAACAAGATTTCCATGACCACTCCCTCCAAAGTAAGCATACCACCCACAACCCCTATGAAAAACTCCATGAGCACTCGTATGAATCACACAAAGGGAGAATACAGAGGATGACAATGGCAGGCATAGTCAGAATCACGATGACGCTGGCTGTAATGGGCATGGCGACAACCGGCGCCGACGAAGGATCGGAGGCCGGCGGACGCGCCTATCCCGAATTGCACGCGGCGATGGAGCGCCTGAAGCAGGAGAAGCCGATGACTATCGCCTTCTTCGGGGGCTCGATCACTTGGGGTGCCACCGCGACCGATCCCTTGCGCACCTCCTGGCGCGCACGCGTCGAGCGTGATCTGCGCACCCGTTACCCCCGCACACCGCTGACGGCGGTGATCGCAGCCATCGGCGGGCAGCCCTCGAAACTCGGCGTCTTCCGCATGGATCGCGATGTGCTGCCGTACAAGCCAGACCTGTGCTTCGTGGAATTCGCCGTCAATGATTGGGATGCGCCGGACAGCCAGGAAACCATGGAGGGGATCGTCCGCAAACTCCGCGCCTGCCGCCCGGACATGGCGGTCGTGCTGGTGTTGATCGGATCCAATGCGGCGTATGACCGAAGTCCTTCCCATCCCTTGCAGGTCGCACTCGCCGCGCACTACGGGCTTCCGGTCATTGACATCTACTCCGCCGTCAAAGCGAAGCTGGGAGACGATCTCACCACCCGCGACATTCTCACGGACGGTTGCCATCCGAACGACCGCGGCTACCGTTTATACGCGGACATCGTGATTGAGCAGCTGGATGCCTTGGCGGCGCTAACCGGCCCGCCCAAGCCTGCGCCCGCCGCGCCACTCACCGCCAACCGCTATGAGTCCGCGCGCATGGTCGAGTTGTCCAAGCTGCCAGGGCTTGTCGGCTGGGAGCCGGGCGTGCCCTCAGTGGACGGAACGTGGTTTGATCACACGCCGTCGCGCTGGCACGACTCGACGGTGCGTCCTGCCAAGGCCGGGGCGCGGCTCGAGGTTGAGCGCGAGGTGACAGGGGCAGGACTGTATTTCGAACTCGTTCCCGACGGGAAGCCGCTTGTGCTCAAGGTGGCCGAGGCTGTCCACCTTGAACTTAAGACCGCCAACAACCTCGCCTTCGCCCGCGTATCGTTCGCCTTCAAGTTCTTCGACGCTCCCGGGAGGCGCCAACTGGCCCTGGAAGCTCCCGAGGGCGGCCCTGCCGCCGCCGCCTACCTCCTGGTGACCGGTTACTGACTTGAAGGGAAAAGAAGAGAAGATGCATAAATACATACCATGCGCAACGTTGCTCTTACTGGCCTTGTCCATGTCGGGCCAGGCTCTGAATTCCGTGGTCGCGGCGCCGCCGACGGTCAGCATCAAGGCGGAGAAGGATCCCGCTGGCGGCAGCGGCGGGACGTTCGTGCTGGAGCGCAACAGCGATCGGGGCGCTCTGCGCGTCCAGCTGAGCTACAGCGGCCTGGGCATTTCCGGTATCGACTACGCGCAGCCAGCGACGATCCAGACGATTCCCGATGGGGCGCGCGAGATCCGGATTCCCGTGACGCGGCTCGAAGGCTCGCCGGTTATCGGGCGGGACGACGTGAAGGCGACCCTCGAACCCGGCATTTTCTACACGGTCCGTGAAGCTGCTGCTTCGGCGCGCGTGTGGCTCACGCCGGACTGGCCCGTGCCGCCGCCGGCGCGGCCCAGGAAAATCTATGCGCACTACATGGCCTGTTACCCCGTGGCGGCGGCGGCCACGGCACATCACCGCGCGAATGATGCGCACAAGATCCGCCACGACGGCCAGGGCCAGTTCGACGCCATCGGCGACCGCTGGCGGAATTGGCCGCTGGTGCCGGACGGGATGAACTTGAGCCTGGAGGAATCGGCCGATCTCGAAATCCGCCGGGCGCTCCGGGCCGGGATTGACGGGTTTGCCGTCGATGCCTGGGCGGGCGGCGACAACGCCAAGGAGTTCTTCAGCGTTCTGCTCAAGGTCGCCCGCGACAAGGACTACCCGTTCGAGGTCACGGTCTGTCTCGATCCCGGCGTGCTCGGCAACGACGGTATGCGGGAGACGTTCCGCTGGATCATGCAGGAGCACGGGCAGAACCCGAAGCTCGCCCGGCGCGATGGCAAACCGCTGATCTTCGGTTACCTGTCGAGTTTCATCGGTTTCCACCATGGCGCAGCGGCTCTGAAACAGGAACCGGAGTTCGCCGACACGGACCACAAGGAACTCATCAAGAACCGCGACCTGCGCATGACCAAGGCCGGCTGGCAGCGCATGGCCGAGGGGCATCGCGAGATCGAGAAAGCCGCCGGGACGCCGCTCTTCTTCCACTATTGCATGTCGGCCTTCTTCCACCAGGTGGGAGGAACGCCGGCGGAGATCCTGCAGGCGGCCACGTTCATGGCCGGGCAGTTCGGCGCGGTGGGCGAGTTCACGGGCGGCGGTCCGCACCACGACATGATGGCTGAGGCCGTGCGCGCGGCCGGTGCCGAATGGAGCGAGCCGATGTTCTTCCAATACGAAAACATCGGCTGGGGCGGCAACCGGATTTCGCAGGGCACTTCCATCCTGCGCGACCGCTGGCAACATGCCCGCGATAACGACTCGACGCTTATTCAATTCGTGACTTGGAATGACTACACCGAGAACACCTGTCTGGCCCCGGCCTACGAGACCCGGTACGCCATCTTCGACCTCAACGCCTACTTCATCCAGTGGTGGAAAACCGGCCAACCCCCTGAACCCGATCACGACAAAGTCTACTTGCTCTACCGGAAGTATCCCAAGGGCGCAAAAATCTTCCCGTTCAAACCCAAGCAACCGGATGACGGTGGTGTTCTGGAAGTGCTGACTATCCTCACCAAGCCAGCCCGCGTGCGGTTGCCGGGGCGCCACGAGGAATGGGATGCGCCAGCCGGCCTGAGCTGGAAACAATTCCCGCTGACGCCGGGGCCGGTGGTAGCCGAGTTGGTGCGTCACAACTCGTTCGGAGTACCGCACGTGGAACTCCGCCTCGAAAGCCCCGAGCCGATCACCGACCGACCTTATCGCGAGCAGAACGGCCTGACGTGCGTGTCAAGCGAATGTCTCCGCCAGTGGAAGCTCGACTTCAGCGACGCACCGCCCGTCTGGCGCGGCGAGTATGCCGACGACGACCGCGACGGCCTTCCCAACTGGTTCGAGATGTATTGGTATGGGAAGTTCCTGGATTACCGGACGTGCACCAACGCCGACCCGGAAACCGTCGGCGCCGGTGGCAAGACGCTCCTGCAACACTACCTCGACCAAACCGATCCGGCCGAGGCTCAGCCACGCACCGATTCGACCATGGATGAGAAAAGGAGGACGCCATGAAGCGGTTTCCAAGATTCGAGTGGAGCATGAAATCATCCGGTTTCACATTGGCACTGGCGATATTGGCGATGCTATCTGCGGTCCATGCGGCCGAGACTGAGGCCCAGTCAAAGCCCTTGCTGAGCAAGGGCGGACGGATTGTGATTGCCGGTGACTCGATCACGGAAGCGATGTGCTACAGCCGCTTCATCGAGCTCTATTTCGCCGCCTGTCTCCCGGAATTGGAGCTGTGCCCCATGCACGTGGGGAGATCCGGCGCAACTCTTGGAGCGATGCAAGTGTGGAATCCCCTCATCATCGTTCCGGCGAAACCGACGCTGGTCACGATGTGTTTCGGGATGAACGACGGGGGGTATACACAGTTCAATCCCCTCGTCGCAAAGGGGTATTCGGACGGTTTGAAGATTGCCATTGGGCCGTTGAAGGACGCAGGTGCCACGGTGCTGGTCGGCTCGCCAGGCGTGGTCGATTCGCATTACTTCAAGGGGCTAAAAGGCCCCCATAAGGCTGGCGAAGATGCAGCCATCTACAATCAGACGCTGGCAGGCCTGCGTGACGCGGCGCGGGACACGGCCGCGGCATGCCGCACGCCTTTTGCCGACATCCATACCCCCATGCTGGTCGCGATGGAGAATGCCAAGGCCGCCTTGGGGAAGGATTACGCCATCTGCCCCGATGGCATCCACCCGGGCCCCAACGGACACTTGGTCATGGCCTATGCCTTTCTAAAGGCGATGGGCCTTGACGGAAACATTGGAGCGATCGTGGTGGACAAGGATGGTAAGGCGACAGCCAGCGAGGGGCACAGGATCATTTCCCAGGTGAACGGTACGATGGAAATGGAAAGCCGCCGCTACCCGTTTTGTTTTGATTTCAACGACAAGTCTCCCTCCAGCGTGCGAAGCATCCTGCCGTTCGTGCCGTTCAACCAGGAGTTGAACCGGTTCACCTTAACGGTCAAAAACCTGAAGGGGGAAAGGGCGAAAGTGAGTTGGGGCGCCGCAAGCCGGACTTTTTCAAGAAAAGAGTTGGAAGCGGGCGTCAACCTCGCCGATGCGTTCGCCGGCGAGACTCCCTTTCAGGAGAACTTCAAGAATGCCGACGCCGCCGTCTTGGCCAAAGAAACCTATGAAACGCAGATCAAGACGATGCTGGGGGAGACTTCCAAGCTGTTGAACAGCCCATCAGACAAAGCCAAGATGGAGACCTTGAGTGGAATCCTGCTCGAGGCGGTGGACAGGAAGAATGCCGAGATCCGTGCCATCCTCGCGCCGGTGAAACACTCGCTGGCGATTGCGTTGGAATGATTGGAGAAGAAAAGAAATAGAGACACTATGAAGACACGACAAGCGGTATTGGTAGAACCTAAGCGTTTTGAATTGCGCGAGGCGGAGTTGGCCCCGGGGCCGGGGCAGTTGCTGGTCAAGGTCGCGGTCTGCGGCCTCTGCAACTGGGAGCAGAACCACTGGCTGGGGCAGTTGGGCACCTGTCCGCAGACGCTCGGGCATGAATGGGCCGGCACAGTGGAGGAGGTCGGCGCTGGCGTCGCGGCATTCGCGGTCGGCGATCGGGTGACGGGCCTGCCGGACTCGCTGAGCGGGTTCGCCGATTATTTGGTCACCGGTGCGGCGACCTGTTTCAAGCTTGCTCCGGAGATCGAGACGGTGCACGCCCTGGGCGAGCCGCTGAAATGCGTGGTCACGGTCTTGCGCGCCGCTGCCCCGGAGGCGGGCGACATCGGCGTCGTGCTCGGATGCGGCCCGATGGGGCTGTGGTGCCTGCAGGGGATGACGGGCAAGCTGTTGAGCGCATTGATCGCCGTGGACGTATCGCCCGCGAAGCTGGAATTGGCCCGGCGCTGCGGCGCCACTCATTTGATCAATCCGAAGACTGAGGACGCTGTGGCGTGCATCCGCGAGATCAGCAGCGGACGAATGGCCGATTTTGTGATCGAAGGCACCGGCGTCCCCGAGCTGATGGGCGCGGCCGCCAGCTACCTGAAGACGGGACGCGGGCGGTTGACGCTGATGAGCTCGCACGAGCGCGCCGCCCGCGAGTTTGACTGCCGCGTCGTCCAGAACCAGGGCATCGTGATCGCTGGAGCCCATCCATCCTTCTCCCTCGACCAGACTGACGACATGCGGCGGACGGTGCTCCTGCTCAACAACGGCGTCTTCCAGATGGATGGCATCATCAGCCACCGATTCCCGCTGGAGCGCATCCAAGAGGCGTTCGAGGCACTGGAACACAAACCAGCGGACTACATCAAAGGAGTAGTAAATCCATGAAACCAGAAAATATTACCTTTTCATCGCCAGACCTGGACGCCCGGATAACGGCTGGGATTCTCGAACATCGCACGAGCGAGGCGGTGCTCCGCGTAGTGGACGACGCCGGGCGACCACTGCCCGGCGTTGTCGTCGAGGTTGAGCAGACCTCGTCGGACTTCCTGTTCGGCGCCAATATTTTTATGCTGAACGGCTATCGCGAAGACCGGCTCAATGCCCGCTATGAACAGGCGTTTCTGGAGTTGTTCAATGCGGCGTCGGTGCCGGTGTTCTGGAAGGATATCGAGCCGCAGCGCGGGCAGTTCCGGTTCACGGCCGACTCCGCTCCGATCCGCCGCCGTCCGCCGCTGGACACGTTGGTGGATTATTGCGAACGACACAAACTGAACATGAACGCCAATTGCCTGGCGTGGGACTACCGACCGTTTTCCCTGCCGACCTGGCTCGAGGACACGACCCATTGTGCTCCGCTGTTGGAGAACTATATCCACCGGGTGTGCGAGCGTTACGGGCACCGGATCCATCGCTGGGAGCCGCTGAATGAAGCGCTAGCAAAGTTTCATATCCCTGAAAACTTTAACAACATTCCGCAGTTTCCCAAGGACTACGAGCGGCTGGCGTTCGAGTGGGCGAATCGCTATCTGCCCGGCTCGGCGAGCTTGACGATCAACGAGACCACGCCGACCAGTTGGGATCGGGCGCTGCGACCGGACTATTTGCGGATGATTGACCGGCTGCGGCAGTCCGGTGCCCGCATCGACAACATCGGCCTGCAATTTCATATGTTTCTAACGGCTGACATTGCGAGGCTCCTGACGGGTGAGATCTTCACCCCGCGCGATATCACGGACGCACTCGACGACTACCATCGTGTGGGGCTGCCGGTCTACATCAGCGAGATCACCCTGCCGGCGGTGGACGGATCGGCGCAGGCCCAGGCCGATCAGGCGCGGCTCGCCCGCCACTACTACCGCCTCTTGTTCAGCCATCCGGCGGTGCGCGGCATCACGTGGTGGAACCTGCCTGATGCCGGCGCGGTGGAGGGGCATGAATCCACGTTGGCTTCCGGGCTCCTGAACGCTGATCTCACGCCGAAACCCGCCTATGAGGCACTCCACCAGTTGATCCGGAGTGAGTGGCGCACCCGGCTAACGGTCAACACCGATGCCAGTGGGGAAGCCCGGTTCCGAGGGTTCCACGGTAGCTACCAGATCCGCGTGCAGGATCACCACTTCACCCGGGCGTTGCCTGCAGACACAGGGGTCTTGCGGATTGATCTCGAGCTGGGCCAAGAGGGGATGCAGTCATGAAGGTTCTGTTTATCGGTGGGACGGGAAATATCAGTTCGGCGGTCAGCCGTCTGGCGTTGACACGCGGGGTGGACCTTTATCTGCTGAACCGAGGCACCCGGCCACTCGATGTGCCGGGTGCCAAGTCCATCGTGGGCGACATCAAGAATCCGGCGTCCGTGGCACAGGCACTCCACGGGCATGACTGGGACGTGGTGGTGAACTGGATCGCCTTTGTGCCCGACGACGTCACGCGTGATTTCGAGCTCTTCGCCGGCAGGACCCGTCAGTATGTGTTCATCAGCTCGGCCTCGGTTTACCAAAAACCCTTGGCGCATCCGTTCGTCACCGAATCAACCCCCTTGGCCAACCCGTACTGGGAATACTCCCGAAACAAGATCGCCTGCGAGGAATGGTTGCTGCGCTGCTATCGCGACCAAGGGTTTCCGATCACCATTGTCCGGCCGTCTCTGACGTACGACACCGTCATCCCCCTCGCCATCGGCGGTTGGCAGGACTACACCATCATTGACCGGATGAAACGGGGCAACCCCGTCATTGTCCCGGGCGATGGCACGTCTCTGTGGACAATCACCCACGCCGCGGATTTCGCCAAGGGGTTGGTTGGTCTCCTCGGTCATCAGCAAGCCGTCGGGCATGCGTTCCATATTACGTCCGATGAAGTACTGACCTGGGATCAGATTTATCAGGCCACAGCCCGGGCCGCGGGCGTGGAAGCCAACATCGTCCACGTCCCCTCCGATTTCATCGCCAAACTTTACCCTTACCACCGCGGAAACCTGCACGGCGACAAGGCCGTGAGCGTCATTTTCGACAACACCAAGATCAAGACTTTCGTCCCCGATTTTCAGGCGACGATCCCCTACCAGACCGGGATTCGCCGGACAATCGAATGGTTCGAGGCCGCCCCTAAACGAATGGCTCTTCAGGCGGCCTCCAATGAAATGATCGACAACATCCTGGCTCAATACAACCAGGTCTTCGAGAAGCTAACCGTTCAGAGCGTGGCCACCCCCCAGCGATAGCAAAGGGGTTGGCTCATTTCGTTTCGAACAAAAAAAGGAGAACACTGATGAAGAAGTTTAATATGGGAATTATCGGCTGTGGCGATTTTCTGCGAATCGAGACCGACCGGCTGAAGGCCAGCAAGCGGATCAAGGTCACATCGTTGTTTGATACCGACAACCACCGGGCCAGGAAACACGCCGCCGCCCTAGGCGCTACCGCCGTGGACAGCATGGACGCCATCTTCGGCGATCCGGCGATCGAACTGGTCGGTATTTTCGTTCCTCCCTGGGTCCGAAAAAACGTGCTCATTTCCGCCGTTAAGGCAGGCAAGAACATCATCGCCACCAAGCCCCTCGGGTCGAGCGTCGCCGACTGCCGGGCCATGGTCCGGGTGGTGGAGAACAGTGCGGTCCGGTGCGGCATCATCTACCGGCGAACGGGCAATGCCATCATGGAGACCGCCAAGTCGCTTTTCGACAGCGGTCGGATCGGGAAACTCGCTCTGGTCCGCCACGATTGGATTCATCATTACCCGCAGTGGAACAACTGGGCGCTCGACCCCTCGAAAAACGGTGGGCCGTTCACCGACGCCGAGATCCACAACCTGAATTTCACCCGGTATCTCATGGGCCGCAAGGCGACCCATTGCACGTATTTCTCCGACAACCTTACCCATCCCGATCTGTCCTGTCCCGATACCGAATGCATGAAACTGGATTTTGAAGGCAACGGTACGGCCCACCTGTTCATCACTTGGGCCGCCGATCTGAAGGTCACCAGCCAAGAAGGTAATTTCCGGGAACACATCGATATCACCTATCTGGTCACCGACCAGGGCTGGAGGGTTACCTTCGAAGCCGATCACGTCGCAGCCTCGAAAGATGGAAAGATCGAAACATTCCTCGCCGTGCCGCTCACCGGCACGATCTTCGACCGCTTCGCCGCGAGCATCCTAAAGGGAGAACCCAATCCTCGCGATCTGCCCACCGCCCGCGAGGCCTCCGAAGACATTCAGATCATTCGGATCGGCGAGGATCACTGCAACCATCGCACCAAGCTCAATTTGTCATAGCCCCTGATGAAAAGCGAAGCAAACAGATGCTTACCAAACCAGAGAGTGAGGATGCAACGATGAGACTGGCAACGCTTTTCGGTGATCATGCGGTATTGCAACGCGGGATGTCCGTGCCGGTGTGGGGCTGGACAAAACCTCTGGTCCGGGTGCAGGTCCGTCTCGGCCCCTATGCGGCGTGCGGGATTTCGGGAGACGACGGCAAGTTTCTCGTGCGCCTGCCGCCGATGGACGCCGGCGGTCCTTACGAATTGACGGCCACGGCGGAAAACGGCGGGGGCACCGCCACGTCCAGCGACGTGCTGGTTGGGGAACTGTGGCTCGCCTCCGGGCAGTCTAACATGCAATGGACGCTCGCGAACTGCGGAGCCGGCTACACGCAGGATCTCACAGCGGCCGAGGACAGCGCGCTGCGCGTGCTGACCGTGCCCAACATGGCCAGGCTCGGACGGCAGGCGGATTTCCAGGGAGCGTGGCAACCGTGCACGCCGGCCGCCGCAACGGCATTCACTGCGGTCGGCTATCATTTCGCCAGGCGCCTGCGGGCGGAGTTGGGCGTGCCGGTCGGCATCATCAACAGCTCCTGGGGCGGCACGTACATCGAGGCGTGGCTCGGTCGGGAATGGCTGGTGACCAATCGGCACACCGCCGTCTCAACTGCGGCCTACGAGGCCGAAGTCTTTTCGCCCGCCTATTGGAACAAGCTGGGTGACGTTCTGCCGCACACTGTCCGCCCGCCCGTCTTTTCCCCCGATCCGGGCAACCAGGGGGTGAAAGCCGTCTGGGCCCGGCCGGAGACGGCGGAGGACGACTGGAAGGCGGCGATTCTCCCGCGCACCTGGCAGTTTCTCGGGCACAACTACAGCGGAGTGTTCTGGTTCCGCAAGACCGTCGTTCTGCCAGCTGCCTGGGCGGGCAAGGACTTGGCACTGCGGATCGGCGCGGTGGACAAGCAGGATGTCACCTATTTCAACGGCGAACAGGTCGGTGCCACCGGCAAGGACTTCGAGGAGCAACACTGGAATGTTGGCCGCGACTACCGTGTGCCCGGCAAGCTGGTCCAAGCCGGCCGCAACACCATCGCCGTCCGGGCCTACTCGTTTGTTTACAATGGCGGCATGATCGGCCCTGAAACCATGATGACCGTGGCGCCGACCGACGGTTCCGGGCAGCCGATCCCGCTGGCCGGGGAATGGCTCTACCGGGAAGAGCACAATCTTGGGTTGATCGTTTTCCCCACGCCGCCGACCGGCCCAGGCACACCGAACTCGCCGTTCATCCTCTATGATTCGATGATCGCGCCACTGTTGCCGTGCGCCCTGCGCGGCGTCATCTGGTACCAAGGCGAGTCCAATGCCGACCGAGCCGCCGAGTACCGCTCCCTGCTCGTTGACTTGGTCCGCTGCTGGCGCCGGGGCTTCGGAGCCGGAGATTTCCCGTTCGTCGTGGTGCAACTGGCCAATTATGGCAACCCTTCGGACTACCAACCTGACAGCACCTGGGCGCGGTTGCGCGAGGCGCAGTTGCAGACGCTCGAAGAGCCGGGCGTCGGCCTGGCCGTCGCCATCGACATCGGCGAGGCTTTCGACATCCATCCCACCAACAAGCGAGATGTCGGCGGACGCCTGGCCCAGTGGGCGTTGGCCAAGACCTACGGCAGGGATGTCGCGCCCTCCGGGCCGCTGTATTCGGAGATGACCGTCGAGGGTTCGCGCGTCCGGCTGCGTTTCGCGCACGTATGCGGCGGACTCGTGGCGAAAGGTGGGAAACTGAAGGCGTTCGTTATTGCCGGCGGCGACCGGGTGTTCCACCCGGCGGAAGCGGTCATCGAGGGGGACACGGTCGTGGTGTCCAGCCCCGCCGTTTCCGGCCCGCTCGCCGTGCGTTACGCCTGGGCCGACAACCCGGAGGGCTGCAATCTTCACAACGTCGCCGGCCTGCCCGCCTCGCCTTTCCGCACTGACTGCTGGGCGTGAAGCACTGGGGATGACGACCGACAACGTCGATGACTACGAGCTAACAATGAAAGACGGAAAAACCATGCCTAACCAATTCGACAAACCAATTCAGACCCCGGAGCCCGAGGGGCAGATCGCGACGGGCATCGCCACACACCGGATGCGCGAGGCGGTGCTCCGCGTAGTGGACGACGCCGGGCGACCACTGCCCGGCGTTGTCGTCGAGGTTGAGCAGACCTCGTCGGACTTCCTGTTCGGCGCCAATATTTTTATGCTGAACGGCTATCGCGAAGACCGGCTCAATGCCCGCTATGAACAGGCGTTTCTGGAGTTGTTCAATGCGGCGTCGGTGCCGGTGTTCTGGAAGGATATCGAGCCGCAGCGCGGGCAGTTCCGGTTCACGGCCGACTCCGCTCCGATCCGCCGCCGTCCGCCGCTGGACACGTTGGTGGATTATTGCGAACGACACAAACTGAACATGAACGCCAATTGCCTGGCGTGGGACTACCGACCGTTTTCCCTGCCGACCTGGCTCGAGGACACGACCCATTGTGCTCCGCTGTTGGAGAACTATATCCACCGGGTGTGCGAGCGTTACGGGCACCGGATCCATCGCTGGGAGCCGCTGAATGAAGCGCTAGCAAAGTTTCATATCCCTGAAAACTTTAACAACATTCCGCAGTTTCCCAAGGACTACGAGCGGCTGGCGTTCGAGTGGGCGAATCGCTATCTGCCCGGCTCGGCGAGCTTGACGATCAACGAGACCACGCCGACCAGTTGGGATCGGGCGCTGCGACCGGACTATTTGCGGATGATTGACCGGCTGCGGCAGTCCGGTGCCCGCATCGACAACATCGGCCTGCAATTTCATATGTTTCTAACGGCTGACATTGCGAGGCTCCTGACGGGTGAGATCTTCACCCCGCGCGATATCACGGACGCACTCGACGACTACCATCGTGTGGGGCTGCCGGTCTACATCAGCGAGATCACCCTGCCGGCGGTGGACGGATCGGCGCAGGCCCAGGCCGATCAGGCGCGGCTCGCCCGCCACTACTACCGCCTCTTGTTCAGCCATCCGGCGGTGCGCGGCATCACGTGGTGGAACCTGCCTGATGCCGGCGCGGTGGAGGGGCATGAATCCACGTTGGCTTCCGGGCTCCTGAACGCTGATCTCACGCCGAAACCCGCCTATGAGGCACTCCACCAGTTGATCCGGAGTGAGTGGCGCACCCGGCTAACGGTCAACACCGATGCCAGTGGGGAAGCCCGGTTCCGAGGGTTCCACGGTAGCTACCAGATCCGCGTGCAGGATCACCACTTCACCCGGGCGTTGCCTGCAGACACAGGGGTCTTGCGGATTGATCTCGAGCTGGGCCAAGAGGGGATGCAGTCATGAAGGTTCTGTTTATCGGTGGGACGGGAAATATCAGTTCGGCGGTCAGCCGTCTGGCGTTGACACGCGGGGTGGACCTTTATCTGCTGAACCGAGGCACCCGGCCACTCGATGTGCCGGGTGCCAAGTCCATCGTGGGCGACATCAAGAATCCGGCGTCCGTGGCACAGGCACTCCACGGGCATGACTGGGACGTGGTGGTGAACTGGATCGCCTTTATTAATCTTAACGGAAATGACTGGCGGGTCGGCTCGGCCGGGGCCGTGCGACCTGTGGGTGCGCAGCATCGGCGAACTGACAGCCGGGGCATTGGCGAACACGTCTATGATGAATGACAAACCTTGGCGGGATGCCGCCCGGACATTTGAGGAACGCGCCCGGTTGCTATTGGCGGCTATGACGGACGCGGAGAAGCTGGGCCAGGTAAACTATCGCAACCAGGCGATTCCCCGCCTGGGAGTGAACGCCTATGTCTGGTGGAACGAAGCTCTGCATGGCCTCGCCCGCGCTGGCGCAGCCACGGTGTTTCCTCAGGCCATCGGGATGGCGGCCACCTTCAACCCGCCGAGCGTGCGCGAGATGGGTGGGATTATCGCCAGGGAGGGCCGCGCCAAGCATCATGAGTGCGCACGCCAAGGCGATTACGGCACCTACAAGGGACTGACCTTCTGGTCACCGAACGTGAACATCTTCCGCGACCCCCGCTGGGGCCGGGGGCATGAGACTTACGGCGAGTGTCCGTTCCTCGCCGGTCAGATGGGGGCGGCGTATGTGTACGGACTGCAGGGGGAACACCCGAAATACCTCCAGGCCGTGGCCACACCCAAACACTTCGCTGTCCATTCCGGCCCCGAATTGACGCGGCTGTCCTTCAATTCGGTTGTGGACGAACGCGATCTGCGCGAGACCTACCTGCCGGCCTTCCAAGCCTGCTTCGCCGCCGGCGCGCAGTCGGTCATGACCGCGTACAACGCCATCAACGGCGAGCCGTGCGCTACAAACGACTACCTCGTGAACAACATCCTGCGCTTGGAATGGGGTTTTGACGGGGCCGTGGTCACCGACGCCGGCGCGGGCGAGGCGCTCTACAAGGAGCACAAGACGGTAGCCGACTACCCCGAGGCCGTCGCCAAAGAACTCTCCCGCGGAATCGACGTGATCGTGGATTGGGAGATCGGTGCCGAGGAGGCATGGAGGCGCGGGCTCATCAATCCGCAGGACCTCGAGCTTGCGGTCTACAACCAACTCCTGGTCAAGTTCCGGCTCGGTTTTTTTGATGATCCGGCTGAGGTCCCTCTGGCCGATACGCCGATCGAAGTCATCGAATGCCCCGCGCACCTGGCGGCCGCCCGGCAAGCCTCGAGGGAGTCCCTCGTGCTGCTAAAGAACGAGCGCGGCATCCTGCCGCTGGACAAGGCCGCTTTGCGCAACATCGCCGTGATCGGACCCAATGCCGACACCCGCGACATCCTGCTCGGCAACTACTTCGGCACGCCGACGAAGCAGGTGACGATCCTGCAGGGCGTCCAGAACGCCGTGGGCGACGCATGCCGCGTCTGGCATGCCCGCGGCTGCGAGCACACGCGTCCCCGCACGGAGACCTGTGCCGAGGACCATGACCGTTACGCGGAAGCCGTGGCCGTGGCGCAGCGCTGCGATGTGGTGCTGCTGTGCCTCGGGCTGTCGCCTAGCATTGAGGGCGAAGCCGGCGACGCGTTCAACGCCGATGTCGGAGGCGACAAGCTCCGGCTCGAGCTGCCCGAACCGCAGGAAGAATTGATTCGTCGGATCGTGGCCACCGGCAAGCCGGTTGTCGTGCTGATGATTGCTGGCTCCGCGGTGATCAGTCCCGCCGTCGAGGAGCAGGCCGACGCTATGCTCCACTGCTGGTATCCCGGGGCCGAGGGTGGGACAGCGATCGCGGAAACGCTGTTCGGCGACACCAACCCGGGCGGGAGGCTGCCCGTGACGTTCTACCGGACCACGCGCGACCTGCCGCCATTCGAGGACTATGCCATGGACGGAAGGACTTATCGCTTCTTCCGCGGCGAGCCAGCCTATCCATTCGGATTTGGCCTGTCGTACACGCGTTTCGCATATCGCGGCCTGGAGGTGCAACGGCGGGAGGGTGGCGTCGTGGTGAGGGTGACGATTGACAACACGGGCGGCTGCGACGGAGACGAGGTGGTCCAGGTCTACGCGTCGCAGTCGGCAGCGTTCCGCACACCACTCCGCCAGCTGGTCGCGTTCCGGCGAGTGAGCGTGAGCCGGGGACAATCCCTGCCCGTCGAACTCTGGATCGAGGATGCCCGACTGGCGTTGACCGATCCAGCTGGCAATCGGGCCATGCACAGCGGCGTTGTGACGTTCTCGGTTGGGGGGTCGCAACCCGATCCACGCTCCGTCGCGCTCATGGGTCGGTCGCCGTTGTTCGCCGCACTGCCCGTGAACGGAAGATGAGCATGATTAACAACAGCACACAATCAAGAGCACAACCCATGAAGATTGATCTTAACGGAAATGACTGGCGGGTCGGCCCGGCCGGGGCCGTGCGGGACATACGGGCGGTTGTCCCGGGTTGCATCCACAAGGACTTGCTGCGCGCCGGCCGCATCCCGGACCCGCAAGTCCGCGACAATGAAAAACTCGTGCAGTGGGTGGGCGAGGCAGACTGGACCTACGAGTGCGAGCTCGATGTCCTCGCCAGCTTGCTCGACCACGAACATGTAGAGTTAGTCTGCGATGGACTCGATACCCTGTCCACGATCCGCCTCAACGGCGAGGATCTGGCGCGCACGGATAACATGCACCGTCGGTACCGCTTCGATGTGGCCCCACGCCTGAAGGCGGGGAAGAACCTTCTCGAAATCTCCTTCTCCTCGCCGGTTCGCGCGGTGCGCGAGCACCAAGCGGAACGCGCGTTGCCGCATTGGCCGGCGGACGGCATCACCCCCGGCTTCTCGTGGCTCCGCAAGATGCACTGCAATTTCGGCTGGGACATCACGCAGAAGCTGCCCACCTGTGGTATTTGGCGTCCGATCTGCATCGAAGCCTGGAGCGAGGCACGTCTCGGTGATATCCGCATTGATCAGGATCATGTCGGTGGCGTTGTGACGCTGACCGTTCGACCCGAGATCTTTGGCGTGGACGCTGGTTACCGGGTCACGCTCAGCCTTGACGGCAGGGAAGTCGCCACCGCAGAAGGAGCTAGGGCGGAGCCCGTCCGTCTGCGGGTCGAGGCGCCTCGCCTTTGGTGGCCGGCGGGGATGGGGGAGCAACCGCTCTACAGCTTGCGTGTCGAGTTGCTCGGAACACAGCAATCGGTGCTGGCCACGCGGCAAATTCGTGTCGGGCTGCGCACGCTGCGGCTGAAGCGCGAGAAGGATCAATGGGGGGAGTCGTTTGCGTTCGAGATCAACGGCCAGCTTTTTTTTGCGAAGGGTGCCAGCTGGATTCCCACGGACAACTACGGCTCATGCCGCGACGCCAGTTACTATAGGAGTCTTCTGAAAAGCGCGGTTGACGCCAACATGAACATGCTCCGGGTCTGGGGCGGCGGCGTATTCGAGGAAGACATGTTCTACGACCTGTGCGACGAGCTGGGGCTCTGCGTCTGGCAGGATTTCATGTTCGCCTGCGCCGGCTACCCGTTGGACGATGCGGCATTCGTCGAGAACATCCGAGAGGAAGCCGTTGATAACGTCCGGCGCCTCCAGCATCACGCCTGTCTGGCGCTGTGGTGCGGCAACAACGAACTGGAATTGGGTTGGAAGGCGGGCTGGGGCCTGCTCGGCGACGACTGGCAGTATGGCCCTTTCGGCAAGATGCCGGTGACGCTCTACACCCAGGTCTTTGACAACCTGCTTCCCGACGTGGTGCGCGAACACGGCGGCCAGGACTACTGGCCCGGTTCGCCGCACTCCCCCAACGGCGACCGGAAGGATTCCAACAATCCCGATTGCGGAGACGCCCATGTTTGGAATGTCCTCATGGAATGCCAGCCATTCTCGTTCTACGCCAAATGCGATCACCGTTTCATGAGCGAGTTCGGGTTCCAGTCCCTGCCGGGGCCGGGCCTGCTCAGGAGCACCATGGAGCCAAAGGATTGTCAACCCACCAGCCTGGTCATGGACAGACGCCAGCGCCAGCCGGTCGGAAACGGGGGGATCCTGTGTCAATGGGTCCGGCATCTGCCCCTCCCCGCCGATTTCGACGCGTTCGCCTCGGGCTCGCAGATCCTGCATGCGATTCTGCTGGAGACCGCCGTCGGCCACTGGCGGCGCAATACGCCACGGACCATGGGGGTGCTGAATTGGATGCTCAACGACCAGTGGCCCGGCATGACCAATGCCACGATCGATAGCACTGGCGCAAGGAAGGCGCCACACTACGCCCTGCGCCGGCTCTTCGCTCCGTTGCTGGTCAGCGGAGTGGTTGTGCCTGGCGGCGACGCGGTGGACGTTCACGTCAGCAGCGACCGGCAAGAGTCGGTCGACGTTGAATTGACCTGGACGTTGCTGCGCACCGATGACGCATGGCTCGCGTGTGGACAGATGCCGGCCACGGTGCCGGCGCTCTCGAACCGGTCGATCCAGCGTGTGGACATCGGCGAGTTTCGCCAGCGCGAGGGAGAGGAGAACCTTTTGCTCTGGCTCGACCTGACATCACAAGGACGATCCATGTCCGAATCGGTCGTGACACTCGTGCCGCCCAAGCATCTGAACTTGCTTGATCCGCAACTCCGCGTCGAGACCAGCGGCGCGACGTGCCGACTCACGGTGCAACGCCCCGCCTTGTGGGTTTGGGCCGAAGCGCCGCTCGGGCAGTCCTGGAGCGACAATTTCTTCCATCTGCGCCCCGGCGTGTGCACGGAAGTTCGTTTGCCGGCCCCGGCTCCGGCCACCTGGCGCACTCTCATAGACTTGTGAGGACCTTGCTTCTCACTGCCAGATATATTCTTTAAGGATGCACCAGTGTGCAAAAAGCAACAATGGCCAACACGTTTGCAATGGGCGATGATTCAAAGTTCCCAATTCTCTATGACTAACTCTCCCTTCTATGAAGATCGTTGACCTCAAAGTTCGCACCGTCGCGATCCCGCTCACGTGTCAGTTGCGTCACAATACGGGGGTGCATCCCGGTTATTTCCTGCGTACAATCCTTGAACTGGTCACCGATGAAGGCATTGTCGGGCTCGGCGAGGTCGGCGGGGGAGATCAGCGGGGAGCCCTTCTCAAGCTAAAGCCACGCATTCTGGGGCTTGATCCTTTTCACTTGGAAACAATTAAACTCAAGGTGCTGCGCAGCATCTATTACATGTCCAACGCGCGGCTTTATGCCGCCATCGAAATGGCCTGCATGGACATTCAGGGCAAGGCAATGAACCGCTCCCTCAGCGACCTTCTGGGGGGGAGCGTGCGGGATCGCATTCCCATGATCGCTTATCTCTTCTGGCGCTACGACCGCCCCGATGGCAAAGATGATACCTGCGCCGAAGACATGGCCGACTGGTGCGTGGAGTTGCACGAAACATTGGGAGTCAATGCCATGAAGTTGAAGGCAGGCGTCATGGAACCAGACGAGGAAGCCCGTGTGCTGGAGCTCTGCCGCTCCCGTCTCGGACCGAAATTTGGTCTGCGTATCGATCCCAATGGCGTCTGGTCGGTGCCCACGGCCGTGAGAATCGGCAGGCGTCTTGAAGGGGTCGCTCCCGAGTATTTCGAGGATCCGTCCTGGGGTTTGAACGGCAACGCGGAAGTTCGCAAACAAATCCGGATTCCCATCGCCACAAACATGTATCCCGCGCGTTTTGACGATCTGGCTCCGGCGATCAAACTGGGCTCGGTGGACATTGTGTTGACCGACATCCACTACTGGGAGGGCCCACGCGGCGTGAAGGACCTGGCCGCCATTTGCCGCACATTTAATTTAGGAGTGGCTATGCATAGTGGAGCGGAATTTGGCATCGAGCTGGCCGCTATGCTGCATACCGCTTCGACCATTCCGGAAATGACTTTTGCCGGGGACGCCCATTACCATTATCTCACCGATGACATCACCACCAGGGGCCTGATGATTTATAATAACGGCTGCATCGAGGTTCCCAAGGGTCCCGGTCTCGGGGTCGAACTGGATCCGGAAAAGATGGATAAATATGAAAGGCTTTTTGAGGAAAAGGGCGACTATTATGCGCGATTTCACCAGGATCCCAAACGACCAGACTGGTATCCCATCGTCGGAGGTATGTGATGTCTTCCGTTCTGAACTTTTCCCTGCAAGGCAAAACCGCATTCGTCACCGGGTCCAGTCGTGGCATCGGACGAAGCATTGCCATCGCTTTGGCCGCAGCCGGTGCCAGCCTGGTTCTTCACGGCATCCGGCGCGGGGAGGCGGCGGAAGAGGCAATCCGAAAAACCACCGCTGCTGGGGGAAGAACCCTCTGGATCGAGGGGGATTTGGCCGCTGAAGGCGGCCGCAGCTTGGGTGAGCGAGTGCTTGAAGTCTGCGGTGGCGTGGACATCCTTGTTCTCAACGCCTCAATTCAAAACAAGGCAGTCTGGACGGACATTTCCGCAGAGGAATCGGAACGGCATATGCGAGCCAACTTTCAAGCCTCGCTCGAACTCATCCAGGTCCTTGCCCCAACTATGCAAGAGAAAAAATGGGGAAGGATCCTCGCCATTGGCAGCGTCCAGCAAATCAGACCCCATCCCCGGATGTTGGTCTATGCTGCCTCCAAAGCCGCACAAATGAGCATGATTTTGAATCTGGCCAAAACGTTCGCGCCCGATGGCATCACCGTCAACAACCTGGCTCCAGGAGTGATCTTGACCGACCGGAATAACGAAGCGCTGGCCGAAGTCGGCTATGCGGACCAGGTCCGGCAATCGATCCCGGCTGGATTTTTCGGCGAAGCCGACGACTGCGCGGGGGCCGCGTTGCTGCTTTGCTCCCCTGCCGGACGCTACATTACCGGACAAAACCTTTTCGTGGATGGTGGCATGGGGCTGCCGTGAGAACAAAAACATTTATGAGCATTGATACCTACAAAAAAGAAGTCGGCCTGATGAATCTTGAAAAACTCATCCAGAGCCGTGAAAAAGTGCCGACTGAGCCATTCCCCATTCCGGAAAAGGAATTGCTTGCCCGGTTCGAAGAACTCTACACTGGCGCTGTCAATGACGTGCTGCGGGAATTCTGTCTGTTGGAACAGGCTTTGCCCGGGCATATCCTGCCGCTTCGCGAATACCGCACTGTGGCCGGAATTGCCTTCACGGTAAAAAGCGCCCCCAATGTGAAGATCTCCGGGGAAATGGAATTTCGCACGGAAATGCTCACCAAGTTGCACGAGGATTCCTTTCTGGTCTGGGATACCAGTAAAGACGAAAAGGCAACTCTTTGGGGGGGGGTCATGACTGCCACGGCCAAGGGTCTCAAGGTCAAGGCTGCCTGCATCGACGGCGGCATCCGCGACACGCACCAGATTCTGGAAAGGAATTTTCCGGTCTTTTACAAATACCGCATCTCTAACGGCAGCCTCGGCCGCTGCTTGATCACCCACTACCAGATTCCGATCAAAATTGGAGAAACCGACATCCGACCAGGGGATGTCGTCTTGGGGGACATTGACGGGGTTCTGGTCGTCCCCCGAGCCATCGCCTATGAAGTGCTGCTGCGCGCCGAGGAAATCAAATCCAATGAAAAGAAGATTTTCGCCTGGGTGGCGGATGGAGAGAGTATTCAGCAGATCACGGAAAAAGGCGGATATTTTTAGGCTCGGATTTCCGCAGCGGCGTCAAGTCGCCAGAAGGCCCCCCATTGGGAACTCTTCCGAGATGGTTTAGTCCTGACCCAACGTTGTTGAAAAATATGAAACGATCAGAAATTAACCAAATCATGCAGGAAAGCATCACGTTCCTGCACAAGATGAATTTTTTCCTTCCGCCCTTTTGGCACTGGTCTCCAGCGGATTGGCGGAAGCCGGATGTGGATTTCCGGGAAATTATCGATCAGCAACTTGGCTGGGACATCACCGATTTCGGCAGCGGCGACTTCGAAAAGATCGGCCTCCTCATGTTCACTCTGCGCAACGGGACCTTCGAAGAACTCGCGAAGCCGCTGGGAAAAATTTACGGCGAAAAACTCCTTATAGTGAAGGACAGCCAGGTCACTCCTACGCATTTCCATTTCCAGAAAATGGAAGACATCATCAACCGCGGCGGCGGCAATCTTGTGGTCCAGCTCTGGAATTCCACGCCTGAAGACGGACTTGCGGACACCGATGTGACCGTGAGTTGCGATGGCGTGCGCAGACGCCTGCCTGCGGGAGGGACGATCACGCTCACGCCGGGAGAATCCGTCTGCCTGCCGCAGCGGCTCTACCACAAGTTTTGGGCGGAAAACGGCACCACGCTAGTCGGCGAAGTCAACCGAGTGAACGACGATCGCATTGACAACCGGTTTTACGAGCCGATCGGGCGTTTTCCGGCCGTTGAGGAGGATGTGGCCCCGCTGCATTTACTAACAATCGACTACCCGAATCTCTAGCCATGCCTCTAGTCACATCGCGGAGTGAAGTTCTTGTCCTCTATGCCGAGGCCGCACAACGCGGCTGGGTGATTCCTGCCTTCGGAACCGAAAACCTTACCACCACCGAAGCCATTCTCGCGGGCACGCTCGAATACGGGCGCCGCATAGGTATGACGAGCCTGCCTGTCACGATCGCAATCACGCACAGGTATTCCGGCCGATCGCAAAGCGGAAATTACAGCCACACCGGAGACTGCCCGCTGGGCCTCCGGCTTTTTCTGGCGGATGTGAAAACGCTGACCGCAAAGGGCTCGCCGTTTCATAGTTTGCGGATCATGACGCACCTCGACCATGGCCAGCACGACATAGACCGTGACATTCTCGATGGCGATCTCTCGGACTGGTCGTCGGTGATGTTCGACGCATCGTCCCTGCCTATCGCAGAAAACATCCGGACCACTCGCGAGTATGTTCTGGCGCGCCGCGAGGACACGCTCATCGAGGGTGCTTGCGACGAAATCGCAGAGTCCGGCGACACCGCATCGCTCTCCTCTCCGAAAATGGTGGAAGCCTACACTCGCGAAACGGGCGTGGATCTTGTGGTGGCCAATCTTGGCACGGAACACCGCGCTGGGGCGGGCACCCTTCGCTACCGCGACGATCTCGCCCGCGAGATCTGCGACCGCATCGGCCGAAAAATCTGCCTGCACGGCACATCATCGGTTTCCGCCGCGCAGCTTCCCGGGCTGTTTCAAGACGGCGTTTGCAAGGTTAACCTCTGGACGGCGCTGGAGCGTGACAGCTCTCCCGAGCTTCTCGGATTTCTTGCCCGCCATGCCGCCAAAGCCGTTGGCCGGGACGCCGCCCGCCAATTTCTTGCCGAAGGCGTGCTTGGCCCGACCGCCGATACCGCCAGCTCTGTCGCGCTGGATTTTTGCACGACCCGCGCCCGACAGCAACTCGTCTTCGAACAAATGAAACGCCTAGTCATCGGATGGCTGGAAAACTGGTATAGGCTGTGAGCTTTCTCGGACTCGACATCGGCTCCTCCGGCTGCAAGGCTACCGTCTTCGATGGCGACGGAAAGCAACTCGCCTTCGCGTTCCGGGAATACCCCACACTGCACCCCCGCGCCGGTTGGGTGGAGCTCGAATCGGATTCGGTCGTTGCAGCCTGCCTTTCGGTCATCCGCGAAGCGGCATCGCACACCCCGGGCGACCAGGTTGTCGCCCTCGCCATTTCCAGCCAAGGGGAGGCCTTCACTCCTGTCGCGCGGGACGGCCGCATTCTTCGCAACGCGATGATCTCCTCCGATGCGCGCGCCCATGCATTGATGGAGGAATGGAGCTGCGGCTTCGGCGCGGAGCGGCTCTACCGCATCACCGGCCACACGCCACATGCTCTATTCTCGCTCTTCAAGCTGGTATGGCTGCGGGAGCATGAGCACGAAACATGGCAAAGCGCCCGATGGTTTCTCTGCTTTGAGGACCTCATTCATCAACGCTTGGGACTTGAGCCCGCCATCGGCTGGCCGCTCGCCGGCCGCACCATGCTCTTTGATGTGACCCGGCACGAATGGAGTGCGGAAATTCTCGAGGAACTTCGCCTGGACCCCGAACGGCTCGCTCGTCCGCTTGCTTCCGGGCAAATCGTCGATCGGCTTTCCTCCGCAATCGCCAACGAGCTAGGGCTCGCGCCTGGCGCGGCGGTCGTCGCCGGCGGACACGACCAAGTCTGCGCGGGACTGGGAGCCGGGGCCGTGGAACCCGGCAGCGCCATGTATGCCACTGGCACCGTGGAATGCATTACCCCCGTCTTCGAGTGCCCGATTTTCAGCGACGCCCTCTTTCGAGGTAATCTCTGCACCTATGACCACGCTGCGCCAGGCTTGTATGCCACGGTCGCCTTCAGTCTCACCGGCGGCAATTTGCTGCGATGGTTTCGCGATGAGTGGTCGCCTGAAGAAGTCCTCGCGGCCGGAAAAAAAGGCGCGAATGCCTACGAACTGATCCTCGATCAATTGCCGGACCACCCCAACAGTCTGATTGTGCTGCCCTACTTCACTCCCAGCGGAACACCCCACTTCGAGCCGCGGTCCATGGGCGCCATTCTCGGCCTTAGCCTCACATCCACGCGCCACGAAGTGCTCCGCGCCCTCCTCGAAGGCGTCGCCATGGAGATGAGGCTCAACCTCGATCTGCTCGAAAAATCCGGCCTTCCGGTCCGCCATCTCATCGCCGTGGGGGGCGGCGCCAGCAGCCGGAAATGGAACCAACTCAAAGCCGATGTTATCGGCAAACCTATTTACCAGTCGAGAACCGCCCAAGCCGGCTGCCTCGGCGCCGCCATCTTGGCCGCCGCTGCGGTTACCGGATCGCCCGCGCACGCCTTGGTTCACCAGTGGGTCCATCCCGGAGAGGCTATCGAACCCCGCCCAGCCCATCGCCAACATTACGAAGCAGCCTATGAGCGCTATCGAGGTCTCTATTCTCTCATTCGCGAAGCAACCTGCCATTAAACAAAAACCGACAAAGTCAGAAATCCTGATCCACTGGGAAAATGAACGATCCCGTCCTGATCGGATGTCCAAGCGCGGAACATTTGAACCAGGAATGTCACGAACGAACACGAATAATGCCGACAAGGAGAATCTGCGGCGAAGCCGCTCCCCATTCGTGAATCACCGCGCGCGCCACCCCCGCTCACGCAGCTGAAATTTGGGTCATGCGAACCGAAGCACTGGGAAGTGTGAAGGAAGCACATCGCCGATGGCCCGAAGGGCGCAGCGAGCAGGGTGCGAGCAGGCAGTTCCGGGCAAATCCGCGTGGTGGTAAGCTCTGGCATTATGCGTGCCAGAGGATTGAGCAAACGCTCAGCTACAGGGCTGTCCTCAACGAGCAAGCCTGCCAGAAGGCGAGAGGGAGTGACAAAGAGCGAAGGAGGTATTATGGAAGTATTGGCCATAAAAGTTTTCGCTCATCCAAGCCTCCAGATGTCAACTTCTTTTCGCGGAATGGCCGTTCTTTTTTGTCAGACTACCCCGCAAATAGTTTTTCGACACCCGAGAAGCCGAACCCGTGGTGGGGCGGCAGGCCCCAGAGCGCTATGAATAAGGCATCTCACTTAGCCTGCACTTTCAACACCGTTGTCCTGACCATTAATGGGCGACCTGATCCTTCAGCGTGACTCGAAGATCTTCCAACCGAATTCCCTGGTTGCCTTCAGCTACAAAATACAACTGTTCGCCATGTGCGACCTTGACGGGGAGGGTAAACATTTCGGCGGCGGTTTTATCCACTCTATTAATGGAATAGAGCACCTTATTTTCGGAGTCTTCAATTGAGAACGTCGCCACTGAATGAGATCCGCTAGCTAGAGATTGCTCCGCCATCCGAACGGTAAGCTCGACAGTTCCCTTGACAGGACTCGTCCAAGAAAGGGCCACCCGCACCGTACCATACTTTGGGTGAGAGGGACGGTAGGTCCATGGCTTAAAGAGGAGATTGGGATGATCGTTATCCTTCTTCTTCTGCCATGTGATCTCCACGTGAGATCGTCCGTCTCCATAATAGCCTATGAGACGCTCGTGTGGATAAACCATGGGTTTGTATGCGATATCCGGTGTGAGCTCTGCATTTGGCTCTGCCTCTTTCCAAAGGTAGTTCCAGACCTCGGTGCCCTTGCTGTCCTTTTGAGGGTTGAAGTTTCCGTTGCGTTCCAGGACTTCTTTCATATCCCAAACAAAGCCGACTTCATATGTAACAGGTTTTGCCGTGGGATCTGCCCTTTCGCTATACTCTTCCAGATTGGTTTTGCCGTCGCCATCCGGGTCCGCATGAGGATCTGCCGTTGTTGCAGTGGAAAAATCACGCCATGTGCCGAACCAGTACATCTCGAACCAGTTGGGCAAACCGTCACCGTCCGCATCCCCGTAAAAGTCATCCGGTGGATATTCCGCTCCCGGAAAATCTTCCTCCCAGCTCTTGGCATCCGAGGTCGAAACTGAATACAAAGTGGGATCATTTCGAAAAGGCTTGTCGGTGATATGTTCTCTGCTTTTCAAGGTCTCGACCACCTGACCATTTCGCAGTAATTCTACCTGAACCTGCCCTAAAGGCGCTGAAAACTCTGAGATACTCAATCCGGCCGGGATCTCTTTTTCCTCCGGGCCCACCTTGATCTTTCCAGGTGCAGTCAGGAGTGTGAGCACTTCGAGAGTCTTGGATCCCCCACTGTTCGCAGAAAAAGGGAATGCCTTTGCTGGGTGTGATGTCCTGTGCGTCAGGAATACCTGGTCTTCCTTAATAGCCGGAGGTTTGCCGGTTTTCCACCAATCGGAATAATACCTATTTATACCGGTAATGCCGTAGTTTGTTGCACGGGTTGGAGCCAGACTTGTATGCTCGCCATAGTCGTTCCAAGTGGCAAACTGGATCAAGGTGGCATTCTGCTTCATGGCCCGCTCCCAAGTTTCCCGAAGCTTGCTTGTGCCGCTGACGGTTTCCGTATTCCAACCGATGTTATGATACTGATACCAGACTGCCGGAGCCCATTCCGCACCGGAGGCCCGAACGACTTCGGACATCTCCATCATAAACGCTTTGTTGCGCGCCAAGCCGTTTAAATCGAACAGGTTGCCAATAGCGCCGAAGTAGCCCGCCAGTTTTGGCACGGATTCCAAAATAACCGCCATCGCAGTTTTTCCCGGGGGGACCGATTGGCCCACCAAGAGTTCCACGAAATCAAAGTAGAAGTTGAGGGGTTCTCCAGCCGCTTTTTCCACCTCTTGATATGCATTGATTAGCGCATCCCAACCCTCGGGTGTGGCAAGTGAAGGGGCCCCCATTCCGGCCAGGATACCTTGCCCCTGGTAGGTGAGGATTAATGGCTTTCCATCCCTGCGGGCCAAGTTAGGACTGTCTCTGTGCTTTTCCAGCAGATAAGTCACAGCTTTTTTGTAGGCATCCAACTTCTTCGCGCCATCCATACTCCATGGATCAAGGCAAATCGTAATTTCAAAGGGATATTTACCCGCTTCCGCAGCGACAAAAAGAGCATCCAAAGTATCTTTCGCGCTCTGGCCCCCCGCCCAAGTATCGGTAGCAAAACCATCAATCCCGGCGCGGATGGCCCGGCGGATTTCCAAATCAGCACTTTCCTTGGATGTCAGGGGCTTCTCTAGTTCCGGAACCAGCGGCCATGTTTTAAACCGCCCCCCCTTTTGGGTCTCTACTCCCTTCGAGTCATGGCGAAATCCTTCCCTTTCAGCTTTGTCCTTGAATTGATGATGAAATGTTGGGCCGCTCCCTGCTGGAAAGCAGCCCATGTAATGCGCATAAATCTTGCGTGGCTGTTCTGTTCCGGATTCTGCAGAAATCGCAATCACTGGGAAGGCAGCGACAAAGGCCAGCAACGCCAAGAAAGAGTTTATTGGGAATAAAATTCTCATAGTCATAAAGATAGTTTTTTGCGATGGCTATTTGGCTTCGACCTTTTTCCAGCCAGCTTCCGGGAGAGCGACCCGGAATCCGATGTAGATGTATCCCGGATATCCCGGACTATTGAATTCCCGATCCGCCACCCGCTGCCCGAAGTTGTAATATCCCCAGGAACCGCCGCGGATTGAGCGATACCGCACATCGGCATCCAACTCGCGAGGCTGATCGCTGGTTTCAACAGCATATTCTGCATGGGCATCTCCGCACCATTCCGCCACGTTACCCGCCAAATCGGCCACGCCATCGCGACTTGCCCCGAGCGGGTAAGAACCTACCGGTGCAACGCCCCTCAATCCCCGCCCGCGCAAGGCATCATCAATACTGAGTGCCTGCTCCAGAGCGAAGTGGCCGTGTTGCGATGTGGGAAGATCGTTCCCCCACGGATAGGTTCGACTCTCTCCGCGGCCACTCGCCGCATATTCCCATTGCGCTTCACTCGGCAGCCGATATCCGTCGGAGTCGGGCAAAAGCTTCCTCGTTTTCTCCTCGTAAGCGGGGGTTAATCCAGCCTTTTTGGAAAGCCAGTTGCAGTAATCCACCGCATCGTTCCATGAGACATAGATGACGGGTTCTCCATCCCGCCAGGAGTAGTCGTCCCGCATCTGGCGATGCTTGGGGTCGAATGCCTCATACTCCGCGTTGGTCACTTCGTATTTGGCCATGGCGAACGGGGCCACCTTTACCTCACGAATCGGCATTTCATCCGGAGCTCCCTTGTTGCTTCCCATCTGGAAATTACCTCCGGGAATTTTCACCATCAGGGGCAGTTCAGAGCGTGGTTTGGGAACAGCAACCGGAGACTCGGCAACCAGTTCGATGGCTTCGATCACCACATCCCCTCGATCTGCAGTCAACGGATGTGGCTTTTTTGCATTGTCTTTCGGAACAGGCGGGATGATGCAGGTCAGGGAGAGTGCGGTGGTCTTGTCGTAAAGAGACCAAAAGAACGAAATTGTTTTGGATTTCTCGCCGGTGGGTGGGAAAAAGGCGGGGATATGATGGGGCACCGTTGTTGCGCCCCCGGCAGCTCCGTCCGCAGTCAAAGTGAGGCGTGCCTCATTCTGCGCAGGGTTGCGATAACGGATGCGGATGTTGTAGGTGCCGGTCTTTAACTTTGATGTCGGGACCGTCAACGAAGCTCCGGAAGCAGTGGGAATGGTGATGCCGTTTTCACCCCGAGTCGCGCCATTGGCGAGTGTCGCGGTGCTCAGGGCCAGCTCGGTTGCGTTCCCAACGGCGGCGCCCCCACTCCACGTTCGGTTTGAGAGATGGAGTCCATCAGGACTATTCTCCGGGGTCGCTTCACCCACAATCAACTTCCGCCCATCGACTTGGAGAAGTTCCTTCTTACCGCGTCGAAGGGTAAACCTCGGAACCCCTGCCGCCATCGGCACGCTCACATGCACGATCCCTGGCCCCTGCTGGAATGCGTGTTCCTTGCCTCCACTCTCCACAATTAATTCCGCTGGCTCTTTTAAAACCGTCGTGACATAGATGGCGTCCTCAACGTCGTCATGGATCTGGTCCACTTTGTTCCCGTGATCCCGGATATCTATCCACTTTTCGTTTTGGTAGTCCCATGCTTTGACAAGGTGTTTTGATCGGTTGCGATAGTTATAATAAAGTTTTTCCTGCGGAATTTCGGGTGGGGTTCCGGTCCTAAACCACATGGAGTAGTAAGCTGTGATATCCAAAAACGCCTCATCCCTGGAAAACAGGTATTGTTCTGACATCGGCGGATAGCTCCATCGGTAGGGCATCAGATTGGAATCCTCCTGGTAGTCGCTCCATGTGACGATTTCTACCCAATCGGCACCGTCCTCGATAATGCCTCGCCAAGCGCCGCTGTAGCCTTCCATGCCACGAAAATCCCTCAGGTTTGGGCTGTTGTATGCCGGACTCACCCCTGCCATATAAATTTTACCAAGCTCTTGTGTGACCTTGCGTGCGGTGGCGTTTGTCCGGATGAGCTCAGCAGGAGTTCCATCGGAGGCAAAAAAGAACACTCCATCCATCCAATCCTTGCCATCAAAGAAGCGGTGGACCGTTTGATCGCTCCAGTTGCCAGGAAACTTCGGAGGGTAAACAAAAGGGACGAAAAAGGGATGGATTCCTTCCTTCTTTAGTTCCTCCATCGGAGACTTATACGAGTCTGGACTTCCCGCCCAAGCGGACATCACCGGTCTATCCATGTGGTGAAATTGATTGGGATGGTTTGCAAACCGCCGGACCATGTCGGCAACATTGGCCGACCGGCCCCCGGGTCCATTGGCATCTGCGGAGAAAAAGAGCTTAAACCCTGTTCCCAGTTCCTTGGCTGCCTGAAACATTCGCGAAGAGGCTGCAACGTAATTGTTGTTTTCGTCTGTGGTTGACCATTCACCGGCATTCAAGGCGAAGCCTTCGATCCCATGGCGCTGGGCCAGTTCGATCTCCCGTTTGTAGAAATCCACATCTGCGGCAAAGCAAAGCATGTAATGGGCAAATACCCTTCGTTCCGGGATCGCCTGCTTTTCTTGCGCAGAAACAATATTTGTGAATAGGAACATGGCCAAAAAGATGATTTGGCAGCCTGAAGCCACAGGGAATCGGAGGATTGGGAAACTGGAAGGGAATTTCATCGAATGTTTAATCGCACTCTTGAAGTGTTTCGGCCATACCAATCAAACGCACATTGGTGCATGCGTTCCCCCCCCCCCAAACCCCAGGACAGGATCATCGTCGCACAAACCAGCAGGGTGGCATAGGGTTGAGCCGGGTGCGTCCTCACCCGGCGAAAATGGGCTCGTCTGCCCAGCATATTGAGTTGAGCCGATGTCTGACGGCAGCGCGAATCTGATCGATCACCGCAACTGGAACCTCTCTCGTGTGGCAGCGCGTCCAGAGGCAATTCGCGAAGAAAATCACTCCTCTCCAGTCCCGCCCCTCCCGAGCTTCGTCTTCACGCTCGCCGCTACCGGCACGACTTTATCGATCTCCATGTTTTCGTCTGCTGAATACAGCGTATGGCGGGCGGTGTGGAATTCCTTGGTCGGCTTGAACACGGCCTTCGCACTCAGTGCGGCCCCGGCGTTGTGTCGGGCGAACAGGGCTTGAAGTTCACCGATGATCTCCTCCGTTGCGGCTTCCGGGATCAGGTCGCCTTTGATCTTGAGCTCGAAGCTCTGCTTGAAGAACGCGGCTCGCTTTTCGCCGGTCACACGCAGGATGGCGGCATCGTCGGTCGTGCCCCGGTAGGAATTCGAGAACCCGACCCACACGATCTTTTCACCGGCCTTGGCTTCCACGGATGAGGCGACTGCAATCTGGCCGGAGTAGTGGGCGAAGTAAAACGGCTTGGCGATGGCGATAAGCTCTCCTTTCGAGATATTCTGAGGGCCCTCAATGGCCTCCAACTGATCACTCATTTCGAGAATCCCCTCGACGAGCGCGGCCACCTGTCCGTCTGGATCTGGCAGTTCGGGATACGTCTTGGCGGCTTTGGCTGCTGGTGCCGTTGTTGCGATTCCCGCGAGGTTAATCCGCTTGAGCCCGGCTGCGGGAGCGACCGGGGCGGCAGTTGCTGTCGATGATTTGGTTTTCATACCGCCATGAGCCTCGTTCGCGCCGCTCGCGGTAATCCAGCACTGATGGGGGTGCTTGGAGGGTGCAAGCGGATTCCGGTTTTCAAATTCGAAGCAGCCTGTCTATCCTTCTGCTCCACACAACATTCCCCGCCATGACCAATCTCACCAAGCGCGATCTCGTGATGCAGATCAGCAAGGAAACCGGAATCATTCAGGCGGAAGTTTTCACGGTCATCCAGCAAACGCTCGACGCCATCACCGCCGCACTGGCCTCCGGGCGGGACGTGGAACTGCGGAACTTCGGCGTATTCGAGGTCCGTCTGACAAAATCCCGAGTTGGTCGCAATCCGAAGAAGCCGGAGCAGGATGTGACGATTCCTGCGCGGGCGACGGTGAAGTTCAAAGCTGGAAAAATCATGCGACAGCGGGTGCTCCTGCGGACCCAGGAACTCAGCAAGAAGTAGGCTTCAATTCACGAAGCGGGGCTTGATGGCCGCCCGGCACTCTTCGGTGTCGCTGCGGAGCTGGACGGGATACGGCACCTTTCATCACTCGAACGCGACCCACCAATGAAATCGATTGGGGAGACAGCGACCCTATTCCGCTGATAGATAAAAAGAGCCTGCCCCGCGTGCAGGCAGACTTTTTCGACGGTGCACGGTTCAGTGCATGGTCTGGCACATCTGTTCAATGTGCTCGATGGCGGGAACGGCCTCCCGCTTGGCATTGTCGGTCCCGCTGGAGAACCAGCACCGGTTCCCGGCCACATCTTTCCACACGACCTTCACGACCCCGCATTTCGTCCAGACCGTGGCCCGGCGTGGCCGCTCCCACCGGTTCAGGTGGACGGAGCGGATGCGTGGGTAGTCGGCGCTCATAGCGAGTGCTCCAGGTGACCGGGGCCGTTGCCCTCGGGGTCGCACATGACGGCGGTGGTGGCGAGCCTGCCCTTGCTGTCCTTCCCGCTGAGGACAAGGACCGGTAGCGGGTGGCCCTCGAAGTCCTCCCAGTCGATGCCGAGAACCTTCCGTCCCACGAGCTTGCCGTAGTGCTCTCGTTCGAATGGTGTCGGTTCGCCGATCATGACGCGAGGGCCACCCCGGCAGCGCCATCAAAAAGCCCGTGCAGGGCTTCGCAGCGGGCGATGGCGGAGTGTGGGTTCACGGACTTGAACACCTCCGAGCAGGCGTTCCACAACGACCATCCGTTTCTGCCGCAGAACTCCTCATGCTCGGGCTTGCGCCAGTGGTGAAGCACCTCGGGGATTTGGCTGGGCGTGATGGCCCGGCAGTCCGTGGCCCGGATGACGAGGTCGTGGGCCCGGCTGTCTGTGAGCCGGAGGTTCCGGTAGGCGGTGATGCGGGCCTCCATGCCGACAAGCCGCTCGCCGAGTTGCCCAACTGCCCGGGCGGTCAACTGCCGGAGATCCCGGACAGCGAACCGGGTGTGTTTACGCCGGATCTGGATCAGCCCGGAAAACGACAGATTATCGCAAACAAAGACCCTTGTGCCCGCTACGATGCCAGCGGGGAAGGTCTTGTCGTGACTGTTTCGCAGGCCCACCACCCAGCCATGCCCATTTGCAACAATGTCCCCTCGTGGGGACACTTCCAATACGCCGAAGTAGCGGTTGCCGTCGTGGCTGATGGCATGGGTGGAGCAGAGCAGGTTGAACCCTGCGTCCGTGAGCTGACTTTCGACTTCCTCGACTAAATGCCGGTGAGGAAGCGGGAACCATGTTTCTGTCGGGCGCGGGGTTTCGATGCCAAAGAGCGCATTGCGCTCGATGACCTGTCCTCCGCAATGGAGCAGCATGGGGTTTCTGGTGGCCGGTCTTGCGGCCGGCGGGACAACTGGGAGGACGTCTGCCTCCCAGGTGCCCGGTTCGTCGATGACGTGGATCATATTGGTTTGTGGTTGCGGAAACAGGGCGCAAGCGTGTGCCTGCGCCCCGCCCCGGTGTCGGTCAGATCCGCACGCTCTGAAGCGAGCGGAGGGTCTGACGGACGGATTGAACTTCCTTCTCCCCGGCCTTCTGTTCCCTGACGGCCTGCCGGAGCAGGGTCGAGAGTTCAGTGACGCCGACGAGGGCTTCGCGGAACGTGGCCTTGAAGCCGTCGAGTTTCTCGATGGCGGCTTCGATGGCCGGTTTATCCGCTGCCGGGTTGCCCGGCGTTATGGAGCCAGGGGCTCCGTTGAGGTGGGGCGTGGCCCCGTTGGTATGTCCGTTGATTGCGGGCATGGGTTTCCTTTCTGGTTGTGGCTCACTTGGAGCCGTGGTTTTGGGCTCCTTGGGAGCCGGTTGGTTTGTTGGTTTTGCTGCCGGGGCGTCCGCCACCCTCAATGGCACGACGACTATCTGCCTGCCCTCGCGGGTGAACTGCAGGACCGACAGGGGATCAATGATCCCGATGTTGGTGAGCCCGTAGTCGAGTGCCTTGATGAGGTAATCCCGGTTCAGGCGGATCGTGAGATCCGGCCCCTTGGCGGTGGCTCCTGCGAGCACGATGCGGCTTCCGCCTTTGGTGTCTTTCACCGCAACGATGCCATCTTCGATCACGAGATCCACCGGGCTGTCTTTCAGATCTCCACCGGGGAGATCGTTGACGATTTTGCTGAACTCGTGCTCATCCGGCAGCGTGACTGCGGTGCGGTGCTGTTCGGGGTTCGGAACGACTTGCCGCCAGTTGGGGTAGTTGCCCTCGATGATTCGCATCGTGAGCGTCCAATCCCCGGCCACGATGCGGACAAGCGCTGTGTCCTTCTTCTTGTGACTTGCGAGCGCCCACGGCAGATCAGCCAGACCCCGCCACATGAGAAGCTTGTGATTTGGGATCGTGATCGAATCCGAGAGGGGCAGGGTGAAGCTGTTCGCGCTGAAGAGATGCCTGCCATCCGTGCCGACCATGTAATGGCTGGCGGGATCGCTGACATCCAACTGGACGCCATTGAGGATGTAGCGGGTGGCATCCGTGGACGAGCACCCCATGGCTTCGGCGAACCGGCGGGAGAACGATTCCGGCATAAGAACCGTCTTGACTGCAAACTCCGGTTCCACGGGGAATTCCTCCAGCTTGGGCACTTCAACGATTTCGCTGACCCGGCCCGTGCCCAAGTCGCAGGCGATCTCGCCTTCTTTCAGGTAGAGGAACGAGCGGGAAGGGAGCCTGCGGACCATGGATTGCAGGAGGTCCAACGGGAGCAGGAAGCTCGCGGTCTTTTCGGTGGAGGCTCCGGGCAGCGCGACGCTGGCATACATTTCCAGGTCGGTGCCCGTGAGGGTGACTCGTTCCGGCGTGGCATCCACCCGGATGCAGCGCAGGCATTCGAGGGAAGCTTTAGCGGAGACGACTTTGCTGAGGCCCGCAAGCGCAGGCTTCAAATCGCTGACTGAGATACTGATCATATTTTTCCTTTCGGTTGTAGAAACGAAAACGGCCCGCGTGTCGTCGTGACAGGCGGGCCGCTCTCGCAGGTTGTTGGTTGTTGCTATTAAGGGAGGTCGAAGCCGTGCTCGGTCATCTCCTCGCGGAGAAGTTTGAACTCGGCTGCATCCGTCCGGGAAGGATCTGGGTCGTCAAGCCGGAGCTCGACCACCTCGAAGTTGAGTGTTTTTGGCAGGAGCAGATTGACCGTCCCGTTGGTGACGTCGGTGCAGAGGTAAATGCGGTTAATGTCGAGATGCATGGTTGTGTCTGAGCCGGGGAGCCATCCCGGCGCGTGTTGAAAAATCCCGATGGTCCGGGTTGGGTGTCATTCCTGGCGCTCCTCCCACTCTTCCTGGCAGCACTCGCACCGGAAGATCGATGCCTCGGGGATCTCCCGATTGGCTGCCACGATGTAGAGGTATTCCCCATCAATCACATGCTGGCCTGTGATTGTGTCGTCGCATTCGCAGCATCGGAATGACATCTCCGGTATCACGCCCGCTTTGGAGAGGATATCAGTAGCCATTGACCCTCCTAGTGCCGACGAGGTTGCGGCTGGCATCAAAGGCGCGGAACTCGCAGTAGTCGGGACCGGGATCATTGACCTCCGAGCCGTGGACTTCGAGGGTTTCGGTTTTTGTGACGATCTCCGCACTGAACCCGACCCCGAACGGCGGTTTTGCTGCCGCCGACTGCTTGGCGGCATCGCCCGTGAATTTCTCAATGAGCTTCATGCCGCCACCTCCTCACGGCGGAACTTGAGTTGGTCGCAGGTACATTCCGCCGGGGCGATGTCATCCCTTGTGCCGAGATAAACCGGCTGGAACAAGCTGCCGCTGCCAGGCATCGCGTAGAGGTATCGCACCTCCACGACATCGCCCACCTGCGGGATGAGTTGGTCCGCCGGGACCGTGACGTTACCGGCCGGAACCAGCATGCCGTTTTCCCTCACCCCGATGGCGACGCTGCGCTTGGCGTTGATCGAGTTGACGATCACCGAGGCGGTCTCGACGAACTTGTATTTGAGCTGGTCGCCACCGGAGTTTGGACGCCCCGGCGAATGCGGTGCCCCGATCCGCTTGAAGACGACCCCCTCGGCATTGTCCTCGCGGAGTTGCTCGAAGACGCGTCGCTTGGCCGCTTTCCCACTGATGGTGAAAACCCACTGGATGGCGCTCTGCTGGCCGCTTGCGAGCAGGTTAAGGAGCTTGACGAGCCTGTCCCGGTAGGGAATGGCCCGCAGGTTGCAGAACTCGACCTCAATCAGGTCGAAGACGTGGAACGTGGCGCCCACGGCCTCTCCATCCAGAAGGAAGTTGTGGGGCAGGGCTGCTGCCGCTGCCCGGATCGATTCCGGGAACCCGCATTCGATGCCCCGGCGGTTGATGCCGGTCAGCTCGAACCCCTGCTTGCGCAGCAGCAGGCGTTTGCCGTCGTGCTTGGGCTGGAGGTAGAACGCCTCGTCAGCCAGCAGGGGCTCAGGATCCTCGACGGCATTGAGGAGCTGGGGACGGATGTCCGTCACCTTCCGGCTGCCGGTGACATAGGTCTGGCTGTCCGCCGCGAGGATATACCCCTTGGCGAGTTTCTCTTTGACCACGCGGTCGTAGATCTTCTGCGCCGCATCGAAATGCAGGGGGTTGGTTGTCTTGGTGCCGGTGTTGAGCGTGGAGCCACTGCGCCCGTAGGCGAAGTTGACCACGTATCCGCCGTTACGCGGTTCGATGGCCACCCGGTAAACCTTGTCCGAGCGCTCATCGACGTAATGAAGTGTTGTGTGCATAGATTTCTTTCTGCTGTTGAAATGAAAAAGGCCGGGAGCGTCGTGCCCCCGGCCTTTTGGTTGATGTTAACGGTTCCTATTCGTCCACAGCCAGGCGACGAAGGCGATGAACGCCAGGGCCGCCAACGGCAGGAGGACCGGTCCAATGCAGGCGATGATAACGCGGATGCACAGGAGGACGAACACGATGGGCAGCAGAAACGCCGCCAGATCCCAGAGGTTTTTCATGGTGGTCGTTACTTCTTTGGCCCGCTGAACAGGCTGATGATGGCGGACAGAACGATGCCAAGACCGATGAAGGTCAGGCCGGCACCGATTGGACCGAGGTCGACCGGAATGGGAACTCCTCCTCCACCTCCGCAGCCGGTCATGAACACCGCGATGAATAGGGTTCCGATCATCGTGATGGCGAGGGGAAGTTTGCTGTCTTTCATGCCGCCCTCCTTTCCTCTGTCCGGCCCTGCGCCGACCAGGCTCGGCATTCGCCCAGGAACTCGCACGAGGCACACTGCAGCCCCGGCGATGGCACGTAGTCCTCCCGCTCGACTCCGTCCACGTAGGACTCGATCAGGCGGAAGAGTTTCGCGTGCTGGCCCTCGGTTGTTGCCGGGGCTTCGCTCACGATGAGCTTGGGCGTTTTGGTTTTGACCAAGTGGTGGAGCTCAAAGCCGGATTCCGGCTTGCCCGTGGCCTCCCGGTAAAGGAGACCGTAGGCGGTGAGCTGGGTTTCATTGCGGTGGATGACCTGTCCGGCGTTCGGGGAGGCCGCGGATGTTTTGAAATCCACGATCCGTCCTCCCGGACGCACGAGGTCGATGATCCCGACAAGCGTGGGCAGTCCGTGCCTGGCCAGATCGGCTTCGACGCGAACCTCCACCGCCTCCGGTTTTTCCTCCGCCGGGACCGGGGTATCCCGCAGATACATTTCCACGAGGCCCCAGGCTTTTTCCTGCTCCTCGTCCTCTTCTCCGGCGTCCCACTTGACCGGCTCCTCTTCCTGACTGGTGACCCAGTTCATGAGGAACCCCTCGCGCAGGGCCGGGGCATCGTGATCCTGCCCCCGCCAGCGGGCCGTGCTCCATTGCTGGAGCGCGGCGTGGACCGCCTTGCCCACGAAGAGCGCGGCGCTACCGGGCTTGACCAACTCCAGAACATACCGGAAGTAGAACTTCAACCGGCAGGAGTGGAAGCAGTTGAGGCGCGAGGCGGAGACGACACCAGTGAGGTCATCCGCCGGGATCGCTGGTTTCCTCGCCGGAGGTGTGAGCGTAATCACCGGGCACCTCCGTTCGCATAGGCCCGGCGGGGCGGTGTCGCGCGGCCACGGGGCCGGTTGGGTTTGCGTCCGCCGTTCTCATCGAGGATGCGGTCAATGAGGCCGCTGGCCTGGAGCTTGTTCAGCTCCCGGACCCCGACTCCGAACATTTCCCGGCTGGTGTCATCAACCTGCCCCTTGTCGAGCTTGTGCTCGTCCACGAGCTTGATGATGAGCGACTGCTGCGCCTCCGAGCACGCCCAGGCCTCGCCGTTGGCGGCGTGACCATTGGAATGGCCGTTACCGTTGGCGGGAGCGCTGTGCCCGTTGCGGCGGCCATTGCGAGCCCCTTGCTCGCCGATGCCGTATCCCTCGTCGGGGACAAAGCCGGTGCGCTGGATCTCCTCATCCACATTCTGCTGGAGGAGCTGGTAAAGGCGGGTGCTTTCGCCCGCCACGTCGTTGATGTTGCTGATCTCAGTCTCGACGCTGACCGAGAACTGGTGGCTCGAATACCCCGGCAAGCCGAGGCGCTTCGAGTAGTTGGCAATGAGTTTGAGTGCCATGGTTTCCTTTCGTTGTGGGCACAAAAAAGCCCGACCGTAATGGCCGGGCGTTCTGTGCTGGTTTGGTTGATCAGGCAGCGGCGGTTGCCGAGTCCTGGTTGGTTGAGCTGCGGAGCGGGATGATCTTCGGCGAATCTTCGCAGATCCGGGAAAGCGATTCCTCCATCAGCCGGTCGTTGAGGACCGTCATGGGGACCCGCAGATCCTTGGCTGCGAAATACAGGCGTTTGACCAAATCCCGCCGCAGGGGCGGTGAGTAATATCCCTTTCGGGGCATAATCGTCTCCGGGTTGGTGTTGCGGTTGGTGCCACGACGGAAATCGCCGGGGCAGGGGGCTACAGGTAGTCCCCCGTTCAGATCTATATAACGCGGGAGGGAGGGCTGTTGCGGGGACAGCCGACAGAGGGAAATCGCTGGGGCGATATCGTCAATCTGCGTTGATAAAAGAGCTCTGCGGCATCAACGTCTTATTGTTACTTTGATTGTAACTTTTCTGGCAGTAACGGCTTAAGTTATTGATAATCAACATGGCGGAAGGGGTGGGATTCGAACCCACGGTAGGTTTAACCCTACGCACGATTTCGAGTCGTGTGCCTTAAACCGGACTCAGCCACCCTTCCTGAGCGAAGCTTTTAGGGGTAACGAGTTAGGATTGGCT
>Ga0247832_1000680_pt1 | contig 68151 bp, 54 predicted proteins | sample LaCruzMarch2015__10_FD_192407 | JGI IMG/M metagenome (GOLD analysis project Ga0247832, IMG submission 192407) | Freshwater microbial communities from meromictic Lake La Cruz, Castile-La Mancha, Spain - LaCruzMarch2015_4m | ecosystem: Environmental > Aquatic > Freshwater > Lake | place: Spain... | reverse complement strand
GGCGGCCGGGGGGGGGGGTGGGGGGGGGGGGGCGGGGGGGGGCGGGGGGGGCCCCGGGGGGGGGGGGGGGGGGGGGGGGGGGGGGGGGTGGTGCTGACGGGGATGCGGAAGGAGGCGGCGCTGCTGCCGAGGAGGATGGCGAGGGTGTTTTCGAGCTGGTCACGCTGGGCCTGGAGGGAGGAGATTTCGGCTTCGGCGGTGGCAACTTCGGTTTCGGACTGGGCTTGTTCGAGCTCGCTCCCGGCTCCGGCTTGGACGCGGGCTTTGGCGATTTTGAGGGCTTCGCCACGGAGGCCGACGGCGGACCTGACGAGGTAGATCTCTTGATCGAGGCTGCGGAGCTGGAAGTAGGTGGTGGCGACTTCGGCCTGGATGCCGAGGAGGACGTTGTGGACGGCATCGGCGGCGGCCTCGGCATCGGCGCGTCCGGCTTGGGCACCACGACGGATTTTGCCAAAGAGGTCGAGCTCCCAGGTGAAGTCAGTTAGGGCATTGTAGGCGGGGCCTTCGTAAAAGAGGCCGTTGAGGGGGATGGGGCTGATGGCGTTCTCCGAGGTGCGCTGACGGTTGGCGGAGAGGGGGATGGAGGCGATGGGGAAGAGGTCTGCCCTGGCCATGCGGGCACTGGCGCGTGCCTGATCAAAGCGGGCGATGGCGGCCTTGACGTCCTGGTTATTGGCGGTGGCCTGGGTGAGGAGGGTGTGGAGGCGGGAGTCGCGGAAGACTTTCCACCATTCGCCTTTGGGCTGATGCGAGGCGGGGCGGGCTTCGCGCCAGGTGACGCCTTTGAAGTGGGCGGGGGCGTCTGTGGCGGGACGGGTGTAGTTTGGCCCGACCTGGGCGATGGCGGTGCCGGTGGCGAGGAGGAGGGGGAGGAGGAAACGCATGGCGTTCAGGGAGAGGGGTGCGTTGAAGAGGCGGGGGCGGGCGGGGAGGCCGTGACTCAGTGTCCGGTGGTCGCCTGGGCGACGGGGGTGTTAGGGAGGGGGGCGGAGGCGGGCTTTTGACGGCCGAGCTTCATGACGAGCACATAGAAGACGGGAGTCAGGAACAGGCCCAGGAAGGTCACGCCGATCATGCCGGCGAACACCGCAGTGCCCATGGCGCGGCGCATTTCCGAACCGGCACCGGTGGACACGACCAGGGGATACACACCGGCGATGAAGGCGATGGAGGTCATGAGGATGGGGCGCAGACGCAGGCGGCAGGCATCCAGGGCGGCCTCCAGGGGGCTGAGGCCGTGATCATAACGTTCCTTGGCGAACTCGACGATGAGGATGGCGTTTTTACAAGCCAGGCCGATCAAGACGATGAAGCCGATCTGGGTGAAGATGTTGTTATCCCCGCCGACGATCATCACGCCCGTCAGAGCGAAAAGCAGGCAGACCGGGACGATCAGAATGATGGCCAGTGGCAGGCGCATGCTTTCATACTGGGCGGCTAGCACCATGAAGACGAGGAGAATGCAGAGCGGGTAGATATACACAGCGGTGTTACCCGCGATGATCTTCTGATACACGAGGTCGGTCCACTGATACTCAAAGCCGGGAGGGAGGGACTTGGCTAGCTCGATCATGACGTCTTCACCCTGACCAGAGCTGAGTGCCCGCTGGGTGGCGGGGTCCATGCCTGCGGCACCGTTGATGTCTGCCGCTAGATAGCCGTTGTAATGGGTCACGCGGTCGGGGCCGTTGGTTTCCTTGACCTTGAGCAGGGAGCCGATAGGCACCATCTCCCCTGCGGCGTTGCGGGTCTTGAGACGGGTGATGTCGCTGGCTTCATCGCGGAACTGGGGCTCGGCCTGGGCGACCACCTGATAGGTGCGGCCAAAGCGGTTCATGTCGTTCACATAAAGACTGCCGAGGTTGATCTGAAGTGTCTCGAAGAGATTGGCAAGAGGCACGCCCTGGACCTTGGCTTTTTCACGGTCCACTTCGGCCTCGAGCTGGGGCACGTTCACGGTGTAACCGGAATAGACCTGCTGCAGTTTTCCGCCGGTGGCATAGGCCGAGCCGATGAGATCCTGCGTGGTCTTGTAGAGCGCGTCATAACCCTGATCGCTGCGGTCCTGAACCATGAGCTTAAAGCCCCCGGTGGTGCCGATGCCGTTCACGGGAGGCGGAGAAAGCACGAGGACCATGGCGTCCTGGATCTCCATGAACTTGCCATTGAGGGCACCGGATATGGCATCGGCGGAAAGCTCCGGCGTGGTGCGCTCTTCGAAGTCATCCAGGCCCACAAACACGATGCCGCTATTTGGGCTGATGCTGAAACCGTGAATGGACAGACCGGGGAAGGCGATGGCGTCTTTCACACCGGGATGCTTCAGCACGATGTCCGACATCCGCTTCATCACATCCACCGTGCGGTCCAGGGAGGAGCCATCGGGAAGCTGGGCAAAGCCGACGAGATACTGCTTGTCCTGGCTGGGGACGAAACCGGTGGGTACCTTGTCAAACACACGCACCGTGAGCCAGACGAAGCCGCCGTAAAAGATGAGGGCGATGATGCTGAAGCGGATGATGCGCTTCACCAGGCCCACGTAGGTGTTGGATGACCATTCGAAGAAGCGGTTGAAGGGGCGGAAGAACCAGCCCAGCATGAAGTCCATCGCACGGGTCAGGATGTCCTTTTTGGCACCGTGGTCGCGCAGCAGCAGGGCGGAGAGGGCCGGGCTGAGGGTGAGCGAGTTGATGGCCGAAATCACCGTGGAGATGGCGATGGTCACGGCGAACTGCTTGTAAAACTGGCCGCTCAATCCGCTGATGAAGGCCGTGGGGATGAACACCGCACAGAGCACGAGAGCGGTGGCGATAATGGGCCCTGTCACCTCCGTCATGGCCTGCTTCGTGGCCTCGATGGGACTTAAGCCGTTGCTGATGTTTCGTTCGACGTTTTCCACCACCACGATGGCATCATCCACCACGATCCCGATCGCTAGAACGAGGCCGAAGAGGGAGAGGTTGTTGATGGAGAACCCGAGGGCATACATCACCGCAAAGGTGCCCACCAGGGACACGGGCACGGCCACGAGGGGGATGATGGAGGCGCGCCAAGTTTGCAGGAAGATCACCACCACGAGAACCACGAGGAGCACGGCCTCGATCAGGGTGTGAATGACGGCATCAATGGACTTGTCCACGAACACAGTCGGGTCATAGGCGATGGCGTAATCAAGGTCTTGCGGGAACTTCTTCTTCAGTTCTTCCATCTTCTCGCGCACCCCGGAGGAAAGGGCCAGGGCATTGGCCCCAGGAAGCTGAAAGATGGGTATACCCACAGCGTTTTTGTTGTTCAGCAAACTGCGCAGGGCATACTCGCTGGAACCGAGCTCGATGCGGGCCAGGTCCTTGAGACGGAGCTTCTCGCCATTGGTGCCGACCTTGACAATGATGTTGCCAAACTCTTCCTCACTGACCAGACGGCCCTTGGTATTGACGGTGAGTTCAAAAGGCACGGGGGTTTTGACGGGCTGCTGACCGATGACCCCGGCGGCCACCTGAATATTCTGCTCACGGATGGCATTGACGATGTCGGAGGAAGTGAGGCCGCGAGCGGCGGCCTTGTCCGGGTCGATCCAGACGCGCATGGCGTAGTCGCCACCCCCGAAGAGCTGCACCTGGCCGACCCCTGGCAGACGAGCCAGTTCATCCTTCACATTGAGTGTGGCGTAGTTACGCAGATACAGCTCGTCATACCTGCCGTTAGGCGAAAGAATGTGAACGACAAGGGTGAGGTCCGGCGAGGACTTGACGGTGGTCACCCCAAAGCGGCGGACTTCCTCGGGGAGCTTTGGCAGCACCTGGGACACACGGTTTTGCACCTGGACCTGGGCCAGGTCGATGTCCGTGCCGAGTTTGAAGGTGATCGTCAGCGTCATCACCCCGTTGGCCGTACTTTGGGAGGACATGAACAGCATGTTCTCAATGCCGTTGATGGTTTGCTCCAAGGGAGAGGCCACCGTTTCAGCGATAGTCTTCGGGTTGGCTCCTGGATAGGTGGCGGTCACGATAACCGTAGGTGGGGCCACCTCTGGATATTCGGAAATGGGGAGTTGGAAGAGCGAGATCGCCCCCAAAATAAAGATCAAGAGTGAAAGCACACCCGCGAAGATCGGGCGGGTAATGAAGAACCGGGAGATGTTCATGAGAGAGGACGAAAGGGCAGAGGGCCGTGATGAGTGTGCAGACTTTATGTGCCCTGCCGTGGTGTCACGGCAAGATGCGGCGCTGAGTGGGAAATGAGGAAGAAGTTTAGTTGGAGGCGGTGGCCTTGACAGGCGGTGCCTCGACAGGGGCTACGGGCATGCCAGGCTGTGGCAGACGCGCCTGGCCATTGATGATGATCTTGTCGCCAGCATTCACACCACTGCGGATGATGCGCTTACCATTGATGCTGGGGCCGATGACGACTGGTTTGTAAACGCTGATGTTGTTGTCATCCACACCCAGCACGAACTTGTTCGCTTGATCGGTGAGGATGCTTTTTTCGTCGATGAGGAGTGCCGTGTATTCAGCCGTCATCGGCAGACGCACGCGGGCAAAGAGTCCAGGAGTCAGACTGCCGTCGGTGTTGGGAAACTCGGCGCGCAGGATCATACTGCCGGTGCTGGCATCCAGACGGTTGTCGAAGGATTCGACATAGCCTTTGTGGTGGAAGTCTTTCTCATTGGAAAGCTGCAATTCCACTGGCACCCGGCCTTTGTCATCGGTGAACAGTTTCTTGTCGCGCTGAAGGGCCTGGAGGCGCAGCAGGCTGTTTTCGTCGATGTCCGTGTAAACATAAACTGGAGCCACGGTGACGATGGTGGTCAGTAAGGTGCTCCCTGCGGTCACGTAGTTGCCTTGGGTGGTAATGGCACGGCTGATGCGTCCTGAGATGGGGGCTTTCACCTCGGTGTGCTCCATCTCGATTTCAGCACTGTGCTGGGTGGCGCGGGCTGATTCCAGGGCGGCGAGGCTCTGCTTGTAGGTGGACTCACGAGTTTCCCCCTGCTCAGGGGCGATGGCCTTTGCGGCCAGGAGAGCGGACACACGATCAAACTCCCGCTTCGCGGCTTCCGCACCGGCTTCTGAACGCTGAACTTCCGCTGTGGCGACGCGAAGCTTTGTCTGGAAAGGGCGCTGATCGATCGTGAAAAGAATGTCGCCTTTTTTTACCAACGCACCGGCCTGAAAGTGAACCTCAGTGATGTAACCGGAGACACGGGGGCGGAGGTCCACGGTTTCCAGGGGTTCCACACGCCCCGTGAACTCCTCCCACTCGACCAGCTTCTTTTGCTCAACGGCGGCAATCGTGACCGGAGCGGGCGGCATCTGTCCACCGGCACCTTGCTGCGGAGGCTTTCCACAGGAGGCGATCAGAAGAACGAGTGGGAGGAGGGTTTGGGGTTTCATGCGGTTTCGGGGGGGGGGAGTTTCGGAATAAAGTTGACTGGTTGGTTAATTCGAGTTCGAAAAAATTACTTCTTCTTGGAGATTTTCACCGGTTTCGTTTTTGAGACACCAAGGATCGTTAAGGCTCCGGCTTCGAATTCGTCCAGGTAGCTGAGGTCATTCCAGATGCGAGCATGGAGAAGGAGTCCCTCACTGTAGGCAAACACGATGCGTGCCAAAGCATTGGCATCTGCCGTTGTCGCTTCGATGATGCCCTGTGCTGCGGCATCCCGAACGGCGCTTTCATAGTAACAAATGAATTGGCCAAGGATTTCCTGGAGTTTGTTGCGCAGACGTTCGTCCACCGTGCTGACTTCGGCTCCCAGGGAATGAATCGGGCAACCGAGAACACGTCCATGCTTTTTCAATAAGTCTTCCTGCTCCTGACGAAAATTGCGAAAGCAGTGAAGTATGCGCTCAATCGGGGCGACGACGGCCGAGAAAGTTTGATCCAGTTCTTTTCGGTGTTCCTGCCAACTATGGTCAATGCCTGCCAAGGCGAGATCCGTTTTGGATTCAAAAAAATGGTAGAAGCTGCCTTTCTTCACCCCGGCCCGCTCGCAAATCTGATCTACGGAGGTGCTGCCATAGCTGCCTGTCCAGATCAGTTCGATCACGGATTCGATCAGGCGGATCTTGGCGTCACTTGTGCGTCCCATGCGCCAGATATTGGCGATACTAGACGATCAGTCAACTATTTTTCTGAACTGCAGCCAATCGGGGCTCTGGAATACGGTGCAGGATGATCATGGAGATGATTGCAAACAGGGCCGCGACAATGGCGACCATCCCGAATGAGTGAGTCCAGGCATAGAGCTGGCCGCTGATGAAGGTGGACAGCAGCAGGGCAAAGACATTGCAGAAACCCAGGATGGCCTGAAGCGTGGAACGCCTTTCAGGAGGGCAAAGTTCGGCCGCCAGGGTCAGGTCTCCGACGCGGTCAAGAAACAGGCCGAAGCCTAACACGAAGTATGAAAACATGAACCCGGTGAATGATCCGGTCGTCGCAACCCAGATGCACAGGGCCACGCAGACGATTCGTGACGCCTGGATGAGAATTTTGCCACCGCACTTATAACCGACCCACCCCGCCAGCAGGCTGCCCAACACGACACCTATGGCCTGACATGTGACAAAGCGTCCTTCATCGGCCTCGGGTCTGCCGGTCACATCCAAAGCATGAATGGTCAAAAAAGAGACAACCATCAGATAGCCCATGCCGGTAAATCGGGCCACGACCAGCTTCAGGAGATGTGGTTGAGCGCGAAGAAGGCCTGGCAGGCTGCGCAAGTAATCCAGGTAGAGTCCCTGCGGCGGCACGGGGTGCCGATGACGGTTGTGATCATCCTCATGCATGAAGAGCTGAGAGGTCCAGGAGACAAAAAGAAGCGAGAAAGCTGCCAGATGCAGCCACCCATAAGCCTCGTGATTGGGATAGTGGCTCAGCACATAATGAATAACGGTTCCTGCCAGTGCCCCGATCACCGCCTGAATGATGTAACGCACGGCCCAGCCTGCGGCTCGTGCTTTTTCCGGTACCATGCGGGTGACCATCTCCATCCAGGCCACAACGGTCATCCCGCCAATCAATCCGGAAATGACTGGGGTAAGGACAACGATGGGTAGCAGAATGCCCTCAATCTTGTCCGAAAAGAGCAAAATCAGCCCGGTAATCAGGTAAGGCAGTCTTTGTAGTAAGCCAAAGGTAAGAACCCAGGGTTTGAATCGAGGTAATCGCTCAACGATGGGGGCAATGAAAATGCCGACGCTGGCAAAAGCAGCCGGAAGCAAGACCGGCATCATCGCGATGATCCACGCCCGCCCCCCGAGAGTCTCCACCATCTTGGGTAGCACGCTTTCTGGGGCTAGAAAAGCGGTCCCGCCCATGTACAAACCACCTTCCAGGCAGTGACAGATGAAATTTCGCCTCACCGCATGGGAATGGGTTTGCTGGTGGGCGGTTACTGACATGTGCTGAGACTGTAAAATGCCTCGGTTCCGGTCAGAAGAAAGCAAATTGAGCCTTAAGCTGCCACTTGGCGCAGCCAATCCTCAAGATTGTAATAGTTTGTCACACGAGCGATTTTCCCATCGCGCAGATCGAAGAATGCTCCCACTCGCAGACGATAAGTCTGACCTTTGGCCGGTGGCAAGCCCTCGTCCGTACTGATGTATTTGCCAAGAATGTAAAATTCAGCTGCTGCCCGCGATCCGAATTCATGCGCCATGACGGTCAGCTCGGTGACCTCTTCATGATAGCTGCGATCCATTCTCTGAAGAAAGGTGCGAAAAACATCGCGTCCTACTTCGGTGGCCCCTTGATTGATGTCATGAACGACATCTTCCGTTAGCAGGGCGAGCATGGCCTCACGGTTACCCGAATTGAAAGTTGCGTAGTAAGTTTCGATCAAATGAACGGTATCAGAGGCGGCGGACATAACTTCGTCAGGGTGAATGCGGGCAGGGAAAGGGTCAAGAAAGTGTGCTCAGGAGTTCTTTGACAGCCGACCGAGCTGCATGGATGAAGAAACAAAGCCCATGGTGCCTTCCCAGATCTTTTCCTTTCTCCGCCAGATAGCTCTTCTTGAGGGCGCTTCTTTTTTACTTTTGCTGGGGGTGGCGATGCCTCTCAAATACATTGCGGATATGCCCATGGCGGTCAAAGTCGTCGGCTGGATTCACGGAGTGTTGTTTGTTCTTTTTTGCTACGCCTTACTGCAGGTCATGCTCAAGACGCAATGGTCTCTGGGGCGCTGTGCCATCATCTTCATCGCCTCCTTGTTGCCTTTCGGGCCTTTCATTTTGGATAGGCACATGAGGAAGTGGCAAACCGAAGGGTGAAAAACTCACTTTGTTTCGCAAAGTTATTCTTGCGCAGATTACTTTATGGTGCAAAGTGATCGTCATGAGCACACAGCAAGACGCCCTCGAAAATCTTCGGGTGATCCGTTCCCTGATGGAAAAGGCGCACATTTACCGCGCCATCTCAGCCCCGGCAGCTTTTCTGGGCGGCACCCTGGCGGTGGCTTGTGCGGCTAAAAGCGGCTGGCAGATGCTCCAAAAAGGCGGCCTGGCGGAAAGCTTCGGCACCCTGTTTTTATGGGAGTGGTTGGCGATTCTGGCCGTGACCGGCGTGGTCAATGTGGCCCTGCTGGCCCGTGAGGCGGCAAGGCGTGGGCAGCCGCTGATCTCGGACGGCATGAGGATGGCGCTGCGGGCCATCCTGCCCCCTTTGTTGGTAGGCGGAGTCCTGGGCATGGGGCTGATCCTCCATCTGCACAATCACATCATGGCGGTACTGATCTGGGTGGTGTGTTATGGGCTGGCCCTGCTGGCCACGGCCAGTTTTTCTCCGCGCTCCCTGGTCAGGCTGGGCTGGGTGTTCATCGTTCTTGGGCTAACCTTGTTCTGGGCCTGGGCGGCGAATGGAGACATCCGCATGCTGCCCAGTGACGATGGCCCGGCGGCTTTGATCATGGGGCTCACTTTTGGTTTGTGTCATATCGGCTATGCCATGGCCGTTTTTTTCAGTAGGAAACCGGAGGCTGTGGCTGTTGCAGATGATTGACTTCGACCGGCTCGACAAGACCATTCATGAAAAGAGCCGTCTTTCTATCATGACGTTGCTAGCCAGTCGCGGGGAGTGGGCGTTTCAGGAATTGAAAGCCGAGCTGGGCATGAGTGATGGCAATCTGATCACCCATCTTAGAACACTCGGGGCAGCCGGTTATGTGCAGGAGCATCGGGATGATTCCGGCAACCGCCCACGCACCACCTATACCGTGACACCTGCCGGACAGAAAGCCTTCAAGAGCTACGTGGATGTTCTGGAATCCATCGTGAAGACCATCAATCCAGGCTGAATCCCCTTTTTTAGTTATAGGCTTTGTATCACAAAGTGAATCATAAAAACCCATCCAACATCACTCCATTCATGACCATCCATCTCGCTCAACATTACGGCATGTGCTTCGGCGTCCGCGACGCCTTGCGTGCCACTCACGCCGCAGCCGTTCAGGAACCTGTCACGGTTCTCGGACAACTCGTTCACAATCCGGTCGTGGATGCCCATCTGACCCTGATGGGTGTCCGGCGGGGCGTCTTGGAGGAACTGGACTCCGCCACCACCGAGCGTGTGATCGTCACAGCCCATGGGGCTTCGGATCACCAGCGCCAACGCTGGCAGCAGGCCGGGCATCAGATCACCGACACCTCTTGCCCGCTGGTGAAGAAGGCCCACCATGCCCTGGCTTCACTGGTGCAGGAGGGTTATCATCCGGTGGTCATCGGACAGCGCAGCCATGTGGAGGTCCGGGGATTGATCGGCGACCATCCCCAGGCCAGCGTCCTGCTGGAGGCGGACGATGCCTGCTGCGTTCCCTCTCGTCCGAAACTCGGCATCGTCTCCCAGACCACACAGCCGCTGGATCATGTTTTGAAAGTGGTGGAGGCGGTCAAACGGCAGCACCGGAGCTCCGAGGTGCGCTTTGTGGACACCATTTGCCGTCCCACCAAACAACGGCAAACGGCGCTGGAGCAACTAGCCCGCACCTGCGAGCTGATCGTGGTCATCGGTGGACGCAACAGCAACAACACCCGCCAGCTCACCGAAAAAGCCCGCACCCTGGGCGTGCAGGCTCGGCAGGTCGAAACACCGGACGAGCTGTGCCCCGACTGGTTCTACGGCGTGACCCATGTCGGTGTCACCGCAGGCACCTCCACCCTGGATGAAACCGTCCGTGCCGTGATGGACCGCCTGCAAAAGATCTCCGCTTAACACCTCACACCAACTCATTCTATGAACACACAATCCTGGATCCACCACTTCCAAACCAACGCCCTCGTCCACGATCAGATTCGTTTTGAGGATCACGAATCCACCCTGCCGGAGTCCATGCGGGCACCGCTGGTGCATTCGCTGGCCATTTTTCAGCTCGGCGAGTCGGGTTCCGGTTCAAGGCTGCGACGTTATGCGCGGGAGGTGGCTCCGCTGGAAAACTTCCGGGGCTACCAGCGTGCGATTGACCTTTTTATCTGTGAAGAGCAGGCCCACTCACGGTTACTGGGGCGTCTGGTTCAGCACCTTGGTGGTCAACTTTTGCGAAAGCAGTGGACGAATTCCATCTTTCGTCGCTTGCGCTTTTTAGTGAATCTTGAATTTGCCATTCAGGTTTTGCTCACGGCTGAACTGATCGCAGAAGTGTATTATGGCACCCTTTACCTAAAGGTTCCGGATGCTTCGATTCGTGCAGCATGTCGGCAGATCCTGAGAGATGAAATGAAGCATCTTGACTTTCAGCGTCAATTTTTGGCGGATCGCCTTGCTACTTTTACTCCTTGGGGGCGCTACCTCTGGCGTTGTCAGTTTAAGCTAATTCATGCACTGACCTCGCACGTTGTTGCTTGGGATCATCGATCCTGTTTGAAGGTGCTTGGGGTGAGTCAGTCGCGTTTTGTCCAGCGCTGCCGACAATCACAAAAACGGTTTCAATCACGAATGGATAGTTTGGTGGCAGAGCTAAAAATGACACAGATCGCTCATCAGCAACATCATTTGGCAGACACGTATCCTCCTGTTATGCATTAAATTTTTATTTAAAAATTAAATGAAAATTTAATAAAAATTAGTTATAATAGATAAGAAACATCGAGTGTATTAGATCAAAAGGAGGTGCTGACAATTTGTTCAAATAAAATGTTGGCAAAATTTATGGATATATAATATTTATAAATAATATAGATTCACTCCCGATGAACATGCGCCTAACTACAACTGTTGTTGCCTCGCTCTTATCCGGCTTGGCTTTCTTTGCTCATGCTGGAAGTCCAATACCGGTTTCTGAAAAAGAGCCCTCCGCTTTGGAGAAGTATTTTATGCAGGACTACATGCTGGGAGATTGGGGGGGGCTCCGTTCCCGGTTGGCCCAAAATGGGGTTGAATTCGAGTTTTTTTACGTGGGTTCCATGCCAACCAATTTGGCTGGCGGCATTCGTGCAGGATCAGCTTACCAGCATGGCTTTTTGGCTGCATTGGATTTGGATACTGAAAAGCTGGGCTGGTGGGAAGGGGGACTTTTTCACTTGTCGGGTGTTTCCCTGGAGGGCAGACCTTTCGCGAATACCTATGTTGGTGATTTGAACAAAACCAACTTGGTGGATTTCCCTGCCGATACCCGGCTTTGGGAAATGTACTACCGCCAAAGTTTGTTCAATGACAAACTGGTCATCAAAGCGGGTCTGATGTCTGTGGATCGTGATTTCATCATGCCTGAGCTGTATAACTCATTGCAGTCGATCAATTTCCTGAATCAGACCTTCTTCTTTCCCACGATGGCGTTCAACCTGTATGATATTCCAGGTTTCCCAACGGGTTCTCATTCTCTGCCATCCACGCCCTATGCTTCTTTGGGAGCTTTGATCAAGTGGCAGCCAGTGGAGAGCTTTTACATCCAGGCCGCGATCTATGATGGAAATCCAGATGACAGTTCCTCAGGCACAAGGCTGGCTCTGCGTGCTGAGGAAGGAGCGCTAATGTACTTTGAAGCCGGTTATCGCCTTAACCAGGGTAAGGAAGATCGTGGTCTGCCAGGCAACTACAAGGTTGGTGGTTACTACCACACCGATGAGTTTTACGATATCAACAGCACAGCACTCTCGCTGAGCCCGATACCTCTGGACACCCCTGAAACCCATAAAGGCAACTATGGAATGTATTTCCTGGCGGAGCAGATGCTCTGGCGTGAAGTGGGTTGGGATGATCCGGCTCAGCAGGGGATCACCGGCTTTTTCCGTGTGGCGGGTGCTCCTTCAGATCGCAATCTGGCTGAATTTGGCATTGACGGTGGTTTGGTGTTCAAGGGACCGATCCCAGGACGTGACTACGATACTTTGGGCTTTGGCGCTTCCTACCTCAAAATCAGTGATGATGTGAGCAAGGCTCAACGCACGATCAATGAGTTCTTTGCCTTGGTTGCTCCCGGTGTCGAGCCAATCAAAGAAGCCGATTATGAAGCGGTGGTTGAGGTGAATTATAAACTGCAACTGGCGGCGTGGTGGACTCTTCAAGCCAGCTTGCAATATGTCATGCATCCGGGTGGACGCGCCTCCGCATCATCTGAAGCTATTCCAAATGCCTGGGTGCTTGGCTTGCAGACAACACTTCGCTTCTAATCGCTTGGTTGGATACTGAATGACGGTGAAGCATTAATTTTGCTTCACCGTCGCCGCCTGATTTTTCTTGGGTTTGCTCTTGAATACTTCTTTGAAGATCCCAATCCCAAGTAGTCTCATTGTATCTAAATAACTCTGAGCGATGTCTGCTGAGAGGAAGGCCAGATAGACGTCGTTAGACGGAAACAGGCTATTGGAGGCATAATAAACGGGTTTTTCGTAGCCCCGATACTTGGACTTGTGGAAAGCGAGTCCCTTGAAGTTATAGATCTCTCCGCCGAACTGCTGGCTGATTTGGAAAAACCATTGGGTCATCAGATCATCTGCATAGATACCTTTGTCCAGGTTGGTAAAAGGGCAGAGGAGTAAGTTTAGGACTTCAACGCCTTCGTTTCGGAAGGTCTCCATGGCAACCATATGGACTGCGGTAGCCAAGCGGCCAAAGCGGGCTTCATCGCACCGCACAGTATTGGCAGCATAACCATAAACCTTGCCGTCGCGATACATGGGGTCATAAAAGACGTAACCGATTGCGACGCCTTCCTTGTCAAAGGCGACAAACTTTCGCACATCTGGCTCCTGGTGATAGACGGGACGGCGTGCGTAAATCCAAATTTCACGATCGTTGACCTTTTTCCCCTGAAGCCATTTGTTGGACAGGGCCTGGAGTTGCTCGATGGGGACTGTGGCGATGTCCACTTCACGAATCACAATGCCTTCACGCTTCGCTTCATTGCGGGCGCGTTTGATCATGTCCAGTTCTTTCCAGTTGCCCTGCGTGTTGTAGGTTTGCACGGGCAATTCAGGTTCGTAACCCACACAGTTGACTTTGAAGCCCATCGGTCTCAGGACGTTTGCGCAGTGTTCTGAGACAACTCCGAAAACGGCGGCTGGATACTCTTTGAGGAACGCGGTTACCAAAGCCTCGAGATTTTTGATGTCGCATACCGGATCTGCCAGGACGATGCGTTTTGGTTTTCTCGCAAAGACTGGATGCACAGCCGTTGTAAAGGAAATATACCCTAATTCATGGACAAAATACTCCATTCCCTGCTGAAGTGTCGCATAGGAAAGCGCCTCGCGGCCATGAAGGCGGATGAAGGGGGACAATAATGCCCACTTAGCTTCAGGATCAAAATTTTTCGCTTCCAGTCCTAGGATAGATAACATGATTAAAACAAGAAATATGCAGAGCAAAGACTCTTTGTCAGGCTAGATATTTCAAAAGCCAATCCGCAGTCAAATCAAAAACTCGCACACGATTTCTGTCCAAATGGCCGACATGCCCGTTGCCCGGAACGATTTCCAAAGCTTTTTCGCAAGTGAGTGCATTGTGCAATGTGTGGGCAGTGCTGACGGGATCGAGGTTATCGTCTTCTCCCCAGATGATCAATGTAGGTGCTGTGATTTTGGCGACTCGACGAATCGTGTTCACAAAAAAAGCTGCTGCTGCACCGGGGAGGGGGAAATTGGTAAACGCTCTGATCTTTCCGGGATCAACACGCAGTCGAGCGTTGATTTCGGGATCTGAGGCGAGTGCGACTTCGTGGAGCAGTTTGACAATAGAGATGCGAATATCTTTTCCGGTCAGCCAGCGTTTCAAATACCCGAAGGCGGAGATGGTTCCCATCGTGAGCGTCAGTGACCAAGGCAGGGTATTCATCACTGTTGCGTCCAGGGCCACGAGAGCACGCAGTCTCTGATCAACCAAGGCTGTTTCTAAAATGGCGGTGCCGCCCGAAGAAAGTCCGAATGCCCCGATGCGCTGTGGGTCCACATCTTTTCGAGTCATCAAGTAATCCAGAGCAGCCCGCAGATCGGCTACCCATTCACGGATGGATACATGATAAGCCTGGCCGCCGCTGGCTCCATGCCCATGCATATCCAAAATTAGGCAAGAGATGCCTCGTTTGGACAGGTGCTGCGCCATCTCCAAATAGTTTTCCTTAAACTCACCTGCCCCATGTGAAATGATCAAGGCTGGATTCGTTCCTTGGGTTTGAGCAGGGGTGAAATAGGCGTGAATATTCACCCCCAGTGATTTAAAGATCACGAGATCCTTGGGGTGGGTCGTTGAATCAACGCGATCAGAAGTCAAGAATGGTGTAGATTCGCGCATTATTTACAATCAATAGTAAACACTATAATCTTCGTTTATCAAAGACTTGAATGTGCAAAATGCTTTATTTTTTATTAGCAGAATAATTGATAGCGAGTCTTTTCCGAGCGCGCTGAAACTGTCTATTTAAAGAAATATCTTCAGGCCGATGAAGGCTGCTAAGATAGCAGTGACGAGTACAGCACCAGCGGCGACGTCCTTGGCACGACGAACTGAATCGTCGTGCTCTTGGGTGACGCGGTCACAGGTGATTTCGATGGCAGTATTGACCAATTCAGCCGTCCATACCAGGCCAATGCACAGGCTCAAGCAGCACCATTCCCATTCGGCGATGTTTTGGATGAATCCCAGTGTGACCGCCAGAAAAGTAGCCGTCGCGTGAATCCGTAAATTGCGCTGACTGCGCAGAGCCCAGGCAATGCCGTTGTAGGCATGTCGAAAACTGCGCAGCAAACTGAACAGCCAAGGTATCATGCCTCAGGTGCCTGAGGCAGGTTCGATATTCGCGCTTTTTTGTTCAGGTGAAGAACTGTTAACCATCTGACGCAGTTCTTGAACCCATTTGGGAGCATCTGCGTGCCCTGGGTTTTCCTTGATTAGCTTTAGCATGTCGGCCATTGCATTGATCGGCGACGGACCTTTTTCATATAGATAAGTGGCGCGTTGCCAGCGCAGGGCGGGCAATTCGTTTTGAGTCCAGAGCTCGAACTCGGGAGCAAACATGCTTTCTTTTCTGAAAACGCCTTCCGCATTGATGCGTGCATCCCAGAGAGTGGGCAGGCTTTCGAGTTCATCGTTTTCAAGGGCGAGTGGTATCAGAGTCAGCGTGTACATGCTGCCGATGTCGGCAGGGCGGGGGCTCCATTTTTCCCGATTGAGAAAACGATTCAGATTGAAGGCTTCGACGATGGGGTTGCGATCCGTAAGCGCATTGCCGAGATGGCCTTGTGCCCGCCCCTTGAGCTTGGGGGCTGCGGCTACCACGGCCTGGATGTATTCCTGCAATTTAGGCCCCATTTTCTTGAAGTCTTCGTCTTTTGCCTCATGGGCCTCAATGGTGAGGAGGATGTATTGCAACCCAAGTCTAATGGCGAAACCAAAATCACCTTCTTCATTCCCCGCGCCGCCTCCCTTGTTATTCCGTTCCATGTTTCTTTCGATGGCATCCTGTCGCTTGCGGGCTTCGGCCTTGTCCACTTCTTTGCGTTCGCTGTTAACGATCTTGTCGCATTCAAGATAAAGGCTCATGGCGGCTTGATCACTGGCCATACCGGCTCGGAGTTTGGCCATCACGCTGGCAAGATTACTGCCTCTCATCTGGAGGATCTGTGATTCCAGCTCCTTCAATTGATTCAATACGGTGCTTACCTGAGCTTCAGTGAGTGCCGGTTTGGGAGCGGTATCCGCTGGGGCCTGAGCTTTCGCGATGGAAACAAGGCATGTCAGCATTAAAACTGAAGGAAGGGCTAGCGACTTCATGGTGGGTGGAATGTAAGGCATAGGCAGTCTATGCCCAAACTTTAAAATCCGGGCAATCCACTGCCATTGACTCCAACAACGTTTAGAGAGGGATGTTTCCTTGGCGGAAAATTAAGGAAGATATCAATCTTATGCATTCCCGGCCTTGCAGACATTCGAAAACCCGAGCAATAAACTGGCCGCATGAACTGGAGCCGGCCTTTGCGTTTTTTGCCTATCTATCAGACCCGTGTTTGGGGAGGGAGAAATCTTGAGTCTAAATTCGGGCGCATTTTACCCGACTCAACCCAACCTTATGGTGAATCTTGGGAGGTCAGTGATCGCCCTGAAGCCCCGAGTATCGTTTCTGAGGGAGACGCTGCAGGATTAACTCTCCATGATTTATGGACGCAGCATAGACTTCCGGTGTTTGGAGCGGCGATGGTATCCAATGCGTCAGCGCGTTTTCCGCTGCTGATGAAGATCTTAGACGCCTGTGACGATCTTTCGATCCAAGTACACCCCCCCGCTGCCGTGGCCCATGATTTGGGGGGAGAACCAAAAACGGAGATGTGGTTCATTGCACAGGCTCGACCCGCCTCTCGTTTGTATGCGGGTTTGCGCACTGGGGTGACTCGACCCGATTTTGAGGAGGCTCTCGAAAGTGGCAAGGTGGCTGACTTAATGCATTCCATTGAGCCGACTGCGGGTGATTGTCTTTTTTTGCCAAGCGGGCGTGTCCATGCGATCGGTGCCGGGTTGGTTATTTTCGAAATTCAGCAAAATAGCGATACGACCTACCGTGTTTTTGATTGGAATCGCACAGGACTGGATGGGAAACCTCGGGAGTTACACATTCAGGAATCGCTGCGGAGCATGGACTTCACTGATTACGAGCCCGGTCTGCAAACTCCTGGGTCAGATGGCACCTTGGTTTCTTGTGAGCATTTCGTGGTCAGCCGAAGGCAACGACATGACGGACGTCTCGGACAAGTGGGCGAGAATCTTACCGTGGCGGTGATCAAAGGGGCGTTGGTCATCAACGGCTGCACTTTGAATGCCGGAGATTTTGCAATCATTCCGGCGGCGATGACGGATGTAGAGCGGCAAATTAGAGGGATAACAACCGATGCCGATTGGCTGGAAGTCCGCATTCCTGTTCAGGGAAATGACAATCAATGAGTTTCAATCGCCCATTCGGGCAGCTTGACGTGTCCTTTACACTCCTTTAGTATCGCGCTCCGATGAGAGAAATCGCCCTTCCCAGACTGTCCGCCTGTGCCCTTGCGGCAGCTACGTTGTGCTTAGTTCCTGTCAGCTCTCAGGCATTCCTGGGTTTGTTTGAAAAGAAAGACAAACAAGCTCCTGCCACTGATGAGCGTCAAGCTCAGGAAGCCCAGGCCACAGTCATGCTGATGTCCGCCCGTGAAGCCCAAAACGCGGGTAAGACCGGACGCGCCCAAGCCCAATACAAGGCGATTGTGAAGCAATACCCCTTCAGTGTCGCCGCATCCGAGGCAGCTTATGCATCGGCTTTGATCACGCGAGGGGATAGCGAGGTCACGGCTGCCTTTGATGCGTTTCAAAAGTTCATTGATGACTATCGTTCCAGTGCCCGTTTCAACGATGCCCTTCAGCAGCAATATGAACTCGCAGAAGAGGCTCGTGGGGGGCGTCGGCAGCGTGCCATGTTGATCCTGCCCGTTAAAATGGGCGGGGAAGATGTGATCAAGCTTTACCAGCAGATCATTAAAAACGCTCCTTTCGGTAAGCTGGCACCACTGGCCCAGTTTAGCATTGCAGAAATTTATCAGGATCTGGGAGAGAAAGACAGATCCGTTCTGGCTTATCAAACCGTGGTGGATAACTACCCCAATACAAAACAGGCGGGCGAAGCTCAGTTCCGCATCGGTTCGATCAGCAGCGTGGCAGCCAGTCGTAGCGAGGATAAATCCAATCTTGTCGCCACCCGTGACGCTCTCACCACCTACATGACCACCAACCCAAACGGTGATCGTGCAAGCGAGGCGGAAATGATTCTTCAACAGGTCAATGCGGCCGAGGCGACTCAATCCCTGGCCGTCGGTAAATTTTACCAGCGTATGGGTAAGACCAAGGCTGCGGCCATCTATTTCAATGAGGCCCTCAAATACGGCTCTCCTGAAGCCTCCAACGATGCCAGAGAGCGCTTGGCAGAGCTCGCCGCGATTGACCCCGAAGCTGTCGCAGATGCTAAAAAAGGCCAGCCTGATCAAGACTACACAGTGCCGGGCGCACGGAATCTGAAGAATCGGGATGATTATATCGGGCCACTTTCTCCTGAACTTACCCGACTTGGCCAAAAGCCCAAAATGCGCGCTGGGGATGACAACTTCCTTCCCATCCCGATTCAGGAACCTACACTGCCCTTGGTTCCGGGTATGGCTCCGACCGGTGGAAGCCTGCTGCCACCTGTGTCTGAGGAGAAGCCAGCCCTCCTTCCTATCCCAGCGATGCCTTCCGCAACTCCAGGCATTCCTCCTCAGCCTCCAGCCAGCTTGCCTGTGCCGCCAAAACCCGCGACGCCGGCTCCTTGATTCTCAGTCAGACCTTACTTTCTCTCCTGGATGAAAAAATCTCTCTTCGCCTGCTGCCTTGGTTTGATCGTGACTCTCACGGGTTGTTCAGGTTATCAACTGGGCGGCCATAAACCGGCGCATTTGACCAAAGTCACTAAGCTGGCTGTGCCTACCTTTGAGAATTTGACTTTAGAGCCCCGGCTTGGGTCTTTGGTGACGAATGCCATCATTAAGCAGATCCAGAACAGCGGCGGTTATGAAATCGTCTCCATGGAAAATGCCGAAGCGGTGTTGGATGGAAAGGTGATCAATGTGGACCGTTCGCAGTTCCGCTCGGATCGGCGGAACGTTCTGCGCACCTCGCAGTTGCTCATGACCCTTCGCACCGAATATATCATCAAAGAATCCGGTAGCGGGACCACTCTTCATCGTGGCCGATCCTCCGCAGACTCTTACACAATTTTGGACGCCAATATTCAGAATTCTGAAGCGCAGGCTCTTGAAGATGCCGCTCAGCGTCTCGCAGCCAATGTGGCGGCGGACATCACCGAAGGCTGGTGATGTGTAACGATGATACCGATCTGCCTGAGGATGGAGAGAGTCTCGACGAAGGCAATCAGTCGTCGGATCTTCATTCAGGTCTCAATCATTCTGTGATCGACGAGTCTGAGGAGGAGTCTTTTACTGACATTCTTCCCGGTTCTCTTCCCTCAGGCCTGTACTTGGTGGGCACGCCGATTGGGAATTTGGCTGATATCACTATACGGGCATTGCATATCCTGAAAACAGTGGGTGCAATCGCCTGTGAGGATACAAGGCATTCGGGGCGATTGCTCTCTCATCATGGCATCCGTTCAAGGCTGATCAGCTTGAATGAGCATAATGAAGCCAGACGCATTCCCGAAATCATTGCTCACATTCAGCAGGGGGGCAGTGTCGCCCTCATTTCAGATGCAGGTATGCCCACGGTGTCTGATCCGGGGCAGCGTTTGGTGCAAAGCGTGGTCGGCGCAGGTTTGCGTGTGGAGGGTATTCCTGGCCCGAGTGCCGTGCTGACTGCTCTTGCAGCCTCCGGACTGCCGACAACTCCGTTTTACTTCGGGGGGTTTCTCCCGCATAAAAAAGGACAACGGAATACAGAGCTGTCTGCCGCCCTGCATCGGGATTCCACCAGCGTTTATTTTGAGAGCCCTTATCGCCTCGTAGATACCCTGGCGATGATTGCAGAGCAGTCTCCAGAGCATCGGGTGGTCGTAGCGCGTGAGTTGACGAAGAAGTTTGAGGAATTCCAGCGCGGTCCGGCCCGGAACGTGCTTTCTCACTACCAAATCAAATCACCCAAAGGCGAAATCACCTTGGTCATTGCACCGCGTGAGCTTCCCAAATGGGTGACTTGGTAAACCAACCCGCCTCCCATGACGAATGACGAAATCCGAATGACGAAGGAAAAACGGAGTGGCTGTCCCTTTATACTGGCAGTTTTATCTCCGGTGTTTCTTCGGTATTCGCCTCTCGAATTTAGCCATTCATAGGCTCTCTCCCTTCTTCAGCCACCCTTCCTTCCCATGACACCCGCCCCCTGCGATCTCGGTAACTCCAAGGACAGTCTCAAAAATTCCATCATTAACCACCTGCGTTTCACGATGGGTGCCTACGTGGAGTCCGCCAGTGAGATGGACTGGTGGGTGGCCACCTGCCTTGCCGTGCGCGACCGCGTGATGGATCATGCCACGAAATCCCGTGCGCTTCATCGCCAATCAGGTGTGCGCCGTGTCCATTATCTCTCTCTCGAGTATCTCATGGGCCGTCTGCTGGAAAACAACCTGCGCAACTCAGGGCTTTATGACTCCACGAAAGAGGCTCTGGGGGAGATGGGGAAGGATCTTGATACACTTCTCGAATGCGAGCCTGACATGGGGCTTGGCAATGGTGGTTTGGGCCGTCTTGCTGCCTGCTTCATGGACAGCCTCAGCACTGTGAATTTGCCGGCGATCGGATATGGCATTCACTACGAATTTGGCCTGTTCCGCCAGGAATTCGTCAATGGCAAACAGGTCGAGCATCCAGATGCGTGGATGCGCGATGGCAGTCCATGGAAGATTGCCCGCCCCAGCTATCGACAGACGGTTAAACTTTACGGTCGTTCGGTGCAGAAATTCGATGATCTGGGCCACCCCTATTACCATTGGATTGAAACCAAGAATCTTCTCGGCCTTCCTTGGGATATTCCAATCGTTGGTTATGACAGCCAAACGGTCAACGTCTTGCGACTCTGGCAGGCTCAGGCTGATGAAGACTTTAACTTTCAGGTTTTCAATGAGGGGAGCTATGTCGAAGCTCTTCGTGACAAAGCCATCGCTGAAACGGTCTCCAAGGTTCTTTATCCCAATGACTCCACCGAGAGTGGGAAAGAGCTTCGCCTCGTGCAGCAATACTTCTTTGTCGCCTGTTCTTTGGCTGATATTGTTCGTCGTTTCAAGGTGGGTTCTACTTTGCCGTGGAGCGAGTTTCCCTCAAAAGCGGCTATCCAGCTCAATGATACTCATCCGGCAGTGGCTATCCCAGAACTGATGCGCATTCTTGTGGATGAAGAAGGTCTGCCCTGGGCACAGGCATGGAGCATTTGTCAGGAGACTTTTTCTTATACCAATCACACGCTTCTTCCAGAGGCGTTGGAAATGTGGTCCGTCGCTCTCTTTGAGCGTGTCCTTCCGCGTCACCTTCAGATCATTTATCAGATCAACCAGCTTTTCCTTGAAGGGGATGTTGAAGCCAAATGGCCGGGTGATAGCGATAAAAAACGAGTTCTCTCACTCATTGAGGAGCGTGGCGGCAAATATGTGCGCATGGCCAATCTATCCGTGCTCGGCAGTCATGCGACCAATGGTGTCGCGGCCTTGCACACACGCTTGCTTTGTGAGCGTCTCTTTGCTGACTTTTACACCCTTTATCCTGATCGTTTCCTCAATCTGACCAACGGGATCACTTTCCGTCGCTGGTTGGATGTCTGCAACCCGCAGCTATCCGCCCTCATCACCGAGACGATTGGGGAAACCTGGAAGAAGGATGCAGCCCTGCTGCGCAACCTTGACCCGTATGCAGAAGATCCAGCTTTCCGCGCCCGTTATGCCAAGATCAAGCGGGATCACAAGGTGGTCCTGGCCAAAATCATTCAGGATGAGTGTGGTGTCACCGTCAGTCCTGATGCGCTCTTCGACGTGCAAATCAAGCGTCTCCACGAATACAAGAGGCAGCATCTTAACCTTTTGAACATCGTCACTCTCTATCGTGAGATTTTGGATAATCCGAATGCTGACTTCCACCCTCGTGTTTTCATCTTCGGTGCCAAAGCTGCTCCAGGTTACTTCCTTGCTAAAAACATCATTCACGCAATCAATGCCGTCGCGGCCAAGGTGAACAACGATCCGAGAGTGGGGGATAAACTCAAAGTTGTCTTCCTGCCAAATTATCGAGTCAGTCTTGCTGAAAAAATCATTCCCGCCTCTGATCTCTCTGAGCAGATTTCCACAGCCGGAAAAGAAGCCTCGGGGACCGGGAACATGAAGCTGGCCCTCAATGGTTCGCTCACCATCGGCACTCTGGATGGTGCCAATGTGGAGATCGAAGAAGAGGTTGGGTCTGAAAACATCTTCATTTTCGGACTTACCGTCGAGGAGGTGACGGCGCTGAAAGCCAAGGGTTACAATCCTTGGGACTACTACTGGGCCAATGAAAAGCTGCGCAATACGATTGACTGGATCGGCAGCGATTACTTCACCGGTAATGCCGAGGAATTCCAGCCCTTGCGCAAGAGCCTGCTCGATTACGGTGATCCATACTTCTGCTTGGCAGACTATCAGCCTTATGTGGATGCCCAGGCCAGAGTGGACGCCGCTTACAAAAATCAAGACCACTGGGTCAAAATGGCCATCCTTAACACAGCTCGCGTTGGAAAATTCAGCAGTGATCGCACGATCCTAGAATATGCCGAGAAGGTCTGGAAGTTGCCTCAGGTGGTCGTTGGTGATTGACCGGTAGATCTTCGTGAGGTCAGGCATGATCTCACCCAATGAGTGCCCTGGGTTTTTCGAAACCCAGGGCTTTTTATTTTAAAAACACGGAGTGCATTCACGCAAAAGCCACTTGCCCTGATATATCGGACAAGTGGCTTTGAGATCAGCGATGTTTTTTTATGACTTACCCAAGCGGATGAGTAAGTCTTTGCTTTCAACGCTATCGCTGATCTTGACGCAGATTTCTTGAACGACGCCTGCGCTTGGCGCGGAGATGGCGGCGAACATCTTCATAGCTTCTAAAGTGACGAGGGTTTCGCCTTCTTTGACCTTCTGACCGACGCTCACAGCGATGCTGGCGACCATGCCGGGCATTGGAGCACCCACTTGAGTCGGGTCGGCAGGATCGGCCTTGATTTTGGAGACGGCGTTGACGGCCAGGGCCTTATTGGTCACCGTGGTATGTCGTGGATATCCGTTGAGTTCGAAGATGGCGGTCTGTTGACCATTGGCATCCGGCTCGGTCATATTCAGAAGGCGAACAAAGAGCGTCTTGCCCTCCTCAAGTTCGATGTTGATCTCCTCCTTGTCCCGCAGGCCATAATAATAAGCGGGTGTGGGCAGGGCGGCAATGTCACCGTAGGTTTTGCGGAAGTCGGCAAACTTCAGAAACACGTCCGGATACATGAGGTAGCTCCAGACGTCATCTTCCGTCGGCTTCTTCTTGAGCTTCTGCTCCAGTTCCACGCGCACATCGTCCAGCTTGATCTTCGCCGCATGAGTGCCTGGCCGACCTTTGATGCGCTTGCCGCCTTTGCCGACAATGGCATCGGCCAGGGCGTTCCATTTCTTGCGGCTGTCAGCGGCTTTATTGGCCTCCATGCCATAGAATGGCTCGCCGAGCCAGCCCTCAAACATGCTGGTGACGTCCTTGCTCCACTTCGTGCCGGTGAGTTGGAAGATGTCGCTTGGCTTGACTCCACGGGCAACGCACTCAATGGCGAGGTCGCCGACCACTTTGGAGGAGGGGGTCACTTTGACGATATCACCGCAAAGTTGGTTTACCTCCGCATAAGCATGAGCGATTTCAGGCCAGCGAGGGCCGAGGCCCATGCCGATGGCCTGTTCCTTGAGGTTGGTGTACTGGCCGCCTGGCATCTCATGGAGATAGACCTCCGCTGTGCCATAGGGCTCGCTGGTATCGAAAGGTTTGTAGAATGAACGGACGGCGGCCCAGTAGTCGCTAAACTCTTGCAGGGCCTCGACATTCAGGCCGGTATCACGCGGCGTGTGCTGAAGGGCGGCCACAATGGAATTCAAGTTCGGCTGACTGGTGCCGCCGGACATGGAGGCAATAGCCGCGTCAACGACATCGACACCGGCTTCTGCCGCCTCAATGATACTGGCGGCGTTTAGGCCGCTAGTGTCATGGGTGTGGAAGTGAATCGGGATGCCGACTTCGTCTTTGAGGGCCTTGACTAATTTCTTTGCGGCATAAGGGCGCACGAGACCTGCCATGTCCTTGATGCAAAGCATGTGGGCACCCATCTTCTCCAATTCCTTGGCCAGACGCACGTAATACTTCAGATCGTATTTGTCCCGCTTCGGGTCCAGGATGTCGCCGGTGTAGCAGAGCGTGCCTTCGCAGATCGAGGTGGTGTCTTCACGGACAGCCTGCATCGCGGCGGTGAGATTTGGCAGGTAGTTCAGGCTGTCAAAAATGCGGAAGATATCCATGCCGTTTTGGGCGGAATGTTTGATGAATCCCTTCACGACATTGTCCGGGTAGTTGGTATAACCAACAGCATTGCTGCCACGGAACAGCATCTGAAGCAGGATGTTCGGCACCTTTGCCCGGATATCGCGCAGGCGTGCCCAGGGGTCTTCACGCAGGAAGCGCATGGTCACGTCAAAGGTCGCCCCTCCCCACATTTCGAGCGAAAAGAGATCTGGCGTGCGGCGTGCCACGGCATCGGCGACGGTCAGCATGTCATAAGTCCGCATGCGTGTGGCCAGCAATGACTGGTGTGCATCGCGCATGGTGGTGTCGGTGATGAGCAGTCGCTTTTGCTTGGCCACCCAATCACTACAGAACTTCTCGGGACCCATTTCTGTGAGGATCTGCTTCGTTCCCTTCGCGGGGGCGATGCGGTGATCCCACTTCGGCACGGGCGGGGCGGGGAAGGCTTTGCTGATCTTGTGGCCTTTGGCAAAGGGATTGCCGTTCACAATCGTGTCCGCTAGATAGCTGAGAAGCTTTGAGGCACGATCTTTGCGCGGCGTGAATTTCAGCAGGTCGGGATTGTTATCGATGAAGCGCGTGGTAGCCTGCCCGGTCTTGAAGTCTTCATGATGCACCACGTTCATCAGAAACGGGATATTCGTTTTCACCCCGCGGATGCGGAACTCGCGCAGACCACGGTCCATGCGGTCTAGCGCCTGTTGATACGTGCGGCCATAGACCGTCATCTTGACCAGCATGGAGTCGTAATAAGGCGTGATGACAGCGTTCGTGGCACCCAGGGCTCCATCCAGGCGGACACCGAAACCACCAGGGCTGCGGTAATTGAGGATCTTGCCAAAATCAGGGGTGAAGCTATTTTCAGGGTCTTCCGTGGTGATGCGGCATTGAATCGCAAAACCGGTCTTTTCGATCTTATCTTGAGGTGGCAAACCGAGAGGTTCCTGAGTCAGTTCATAACCCTGCGCGATCAGAATCTGGCTGCGAACAATGTCGATGCTGGTGATCTCCTCCGTCACGGTATGCTCCACCTGGATGCGTGGATTCATCTCAATGAAATACCATTCACCTGTCTCGTGATCGACGAGGAACTCGACGGTGCCAGCATGGGTATAGTTGACTTCTGTGGCCAACTTCACAGCGGCTTCGCAGAGCCCATCAATGACCTCTTGTTTTACACCGTAACTCGGCGCCTGCTCGATAACCTTCTGGTGACGGCGCTGCACGGAGCAATCACGCTCATGCAGGTGCAGGACATTGCCGTGTTTGTCCGCCAGGATCTGCACTTCGATATGCTTGGCCTTTCCCACGAATTTTTCCAAAAACACTGCGCCATTGCCGAAAGAGCGTAAGGCCTCGGTTTGGGCCTCATCCAGCAGTTTTTCCAGGTCTTTGGCCTCACGGACCACACGCATGCCGCGTCCGCCTCCGCCGAATGCGGCCTTAATGATCAGAGGAAAACCGATTTTTCTGGCCGCTGCGATGGCTTCTTTGCGATCACTGACAGGTTCGTCGGTGCCTTCCAAGATTGGCACCTTGAGTTTGCGCGCGATGTTACGCGCGGCTGTTTTGTCCCCCATCATGTCGAGGATCTTGGATTCCGGCCCGATGAAGATGATGCCTGCATCCGCACAGGCCTGTGCAAACTGTGGGTTCTCGCTGAGGAAACCGTAGCCCGGATGGATGGCATCCACGCCCTTTTCTTTGGCCAGGGTAACGATGCCTTCAATGTCCAAGTAAGCGCCCAATGGTCCCTTGTCCTTGTTCAATTCATAGGCTTCATCCGCCTTGAAACGGTGCGGACAAAAGCGGTCCTCCTGCGCATAGATGCCCACCGTTTTCAGCCCCAGTTCCGTGGCCGCCCGCATGACGCGGATGGCGATCTCAGAACGGTTCGCGACCATGAGCTTTTTGATCGGGCGAATGCTCGGTGCGGGGGGCTCGGTGCGGGGGACTTTGACGGCGGCTTTCTTGGGCATGGTGGTTGGGTTGGGGAAAAGGAAGAGTGTGTGATTTTCAACGCCGCCCATGCTTTTGCAAGACTATCGCAATACGGAGATGCTTAATTTCATCTTCCCGTCGCATGGTAGGTGTGGAGTTCCACTTTCAGGTCAGCGATGGCTCAGCCGCAGAAGTGCCAGCACGCTGACGCTATCGCGGATACGTCCGTCCAGGGCCATCGCCACAGCCTCCTGGAGGGGGAGCCGCATCACCTCCAGCTTTTCCGTTTCCTCCGGCGAAGACACACCCATGGTTAGGCCGCGCGCTACAAAGATATCACACACCTCATTGGTCGTGGAGTTGGAGAGCTGGATGTTCATGAGCAAGGGCTCGATCACTTCTGCTTGGAGACCTGTTTCCTCCATCAGTTCCCGCCGTGCACACTGTGCAGGCTCCTCGCCGGGGGGGCAGCCGCCTTCGGGGATCTCCCATTCATAACGATCATGACAATAACGCCACTGACCCACCAGCCAGGTATAACCTTCATCATCCACCGGCACCACGCCCACCGCGCGGTTCTTGTATTCTACCACCCCATAGATCCCGCGCCCGCCGCTCGGGTTGATGACCTGGTCTTCCCGCACTCTGATCCAAGGGTTGGCATATCCCTCGCGTGTGCCGAGTGTTTTCCAGGGATTCGTTGGTTCAGAGGGGAGTGCGGACATGAGATGTGGCGATTCGTAGGCGGGGAATCATTGCAGGCGGTAATAGCCGTCCGGGTTGTACATCCAGTAAGCGTCCATCGGGTTCAGGCGGGGTAAAAAAGCGGCCGGTTTGCCGCGCTCATCCGTTGCCTCCACCACGCCGTTATCCAGGTGCCCGGGCGGGAGGATGCGGATAGGCATCGTCGCCGGGGCGGCAGGCGCGGGCAGGCTGTCTGGATGCCGCAGCAGGGCTGTTTCCTCGATCTCCTCGACGATCGTATCCACCCATTTGAGCTTCTGCGCCACGTCCGCAAACTCGTTCCAATCTCCCGTGCTCGATTCCTTGTACATCTGCGAGATAAACTCATCGCGGGTGATGCCCATCTTTGCAGCCACAGGGTCCGCCAGACGTTTCCACCACTCCTCCAGCTCGCTGACACTTTCCCGGTGCTGTGTCAGATTGCCCATGATCCCGGCGCTCAACTGATGATGCAGGATCACCGCGTTCGGGTAGGCAAACGATTGCTTCGACACCGTCGTGATGCACGCCGCCATGCTCGCCGCAAAAGACTTCACCACCGTGTAAACCGGGGCCTTGGAGCCGTGCATCGCCTTGATGATCTTGTATCCGGCCATCACACTGCCACCGGGGCAGTCATCGATCACGATGAAGATCGGTGCTTCCGCATCCCGATTGTTAAAGTAGGCGATTCGATCCGCCATGCTGTCTGCCGTCTTGCTCGTGATCACACCATTCAGCGCGATGGTTCGGTCGGATAAAATCAGCTTCTTCCCCTGCAATGGTTCCTTCAGATAAGCCGGGGCCTTTGCTCCGGCATAAGTGCGGGATTCCGTCTCCTTCTGCTGAAGCTCCATCGCCAAGGTCAGCGCCGTCGTCTTTCGTTTGATCGCATTTTCCTCCTGCTTCATCCGGTTCCCCTCTGTCTCCACTTCATACTTCGAGATGGTGGACTCCAGGGCCAATTGCTCACTCTTCCGCTTCAGTTCACGCATCGCCGCCGCTTCCTTCGTCCGCTCTTCCGCCTCGGCCAGATCCGCCTTAGCCTTCATTTCCTCCAGTTGCAGTTGGATCGCCACCAGCGCCCGCTTCCGCTCCGCCAGCATCGCGTCCAGCCGCGCCTGCTCCAGCGCCATCTCCGCGGTGATCTTCTCCCTTTCGGCCACCAGCTTCGCCGTCTCCGCCTTGATTCCCTCCAGCGGGTCCGGCTTCTCCGGCGTCTCCCCCGCTTTTACGACCACCGCCTCCACCAGGTCTCCTGCCGCCTGCGCCACAGAGGTGGCCGGTTTCGTCGGCTCGGCCTCTTTGACCGGTTTCACAGGGGTCACCTCCGCCTGCGCGGAACTGATGATCAGCGACGACAAAAGAACAAAAAGAAGGCGATTCATGCGCCAGACTATACAGCGCACTCGCCCCGAATGTTCAAGGAATGTTCCTCCTCCGCATAATGCCAGTCCACATCTCCATTGCGATGCACACAGGGCGGCAGGCCTCGCGGGAAATACACATGCCGCAGGCCGCAGGCCACGCCCAGGCTGAGGTGATGATCGGCGATGGCTTCGTGGCTGAGCAGGCGGCGGAGGCAGAGGTCACCGCCGCTCCAGGGGCAGTGCAGGAGGCAGGGGTCGGTGGTAGGTTTTGACATGACGATAGCTTTCCATGAGGAAGTGCAGGATTGACTTTTCGATGGAAGTGACCGGTTGGCTCGGGAGAGCGGATGCCTGAAAAACCTTCAGCGGAGGCATTTACGCCTTCACCGATCTCGTTTTATCATGTATCACGGCCTGATGACAAGATCCAAGTTGGATCTTTTTCATTACTTTTAGTTAACTTTAGCCACTGCGGATCTTCAGGGTGTGCTCACCGGGTAGGCATAGCGGTAAAACTTCGCCCCGTTCAGGTTGACTGTATGCTGGCACAGGCCGTTTGCATCCGCAGTGACCGTGGCCACCAGTGTGCTCCAGTCCACCAAGTCCGTGGAGGCTTGAAGCTGATATTGCAGGCCGCTCACCGCCTGGCACATGACCTTGGCCGTGGCGGACCCCGTCTTCTCGATGGCGATCTCCGTGGGCGGAAAAACGATGAGGGAAAGCTGCCCCGCCTCATCAAAGGGATCTGCCCACCGCTCATCCGTATAGACCGCCGTCCCTGTCAGGGTTTGCAAAAAAGCCACCAATTGCTCCTTCTCCGTCTCCGTCAGGCCCAGGTTCTGCACCTGACTGCCTGGACGCCGCAGCCGTTGATCCAGGTCCGCATTGTCCCCCGGAATCGCATCGTAATGATCGATCACCGCCTCCAGGGAGGTCAGGCTGCCATCGTGCATGAAGGCTCCGTTCGACGCCCCGCCTGGACCCAGCAGATCCCGCAACGATGGCGACCGTGTATTCGTCAGGTCCGTCCCGCCGCCGATCTTCGTGATCACCCCGTTGTTCCGGCTTGCCGGGTCAATGTCAAACTCCGGCGGCCGGTGACACCCCGCACATCCCGCCCCATTCTGATTCGGCGGGTCCAAAAACAGCTGCTTCCCCGCATTTTCATCCGCCGTAAAATTCGGGAAATTCGCCCCATTGTTCGCCACCTGCGCCCGCCCCAGATCAAAGCGCGAATCAAACGACTGAATACTGCGGATAAACTGCGACAGCGCCTGCTGAATGCGCGCCTCCGTCACCGATGCATCCCCGAAAGTCATCTGAAACAGCACCTGATACTCCGGGATCGCCGCCAGCTTCGTCAACAGCTCCGAAAATGCCGGATCACCTTCCGCGCCGCTAAAGCCCATCTCCGCATGGTCCCGGATCGGCTGCGTCGTCTGGTTCTCCAGCGTCGCAGCCCGCTCATCCCAAAAGAACCGCACCTCCCCCGCAAAGCGCGCATTGATCAGCCGCATCGAGTGCCGCCCCGTGCTGCCATTCACCCCCGTGCTGGCCGTATCCACATCGCTGAAGCCATGCGCCTGCTGGTGACAGGCCGAGCAGGAGATCGTGTCATTGCGGGACAGTCGCTTATCATAAAACAGCACCCGCCCCAGCGTCGCCCCCTTGTCCGTGATCGCATTGCCCGCCGTCGTATTATTGCGCGTGATGTAGGCCGGGATCGTCTGATTCGCATAGTTTTCCAGGCTGGTTAGGTCGATCACCCCATCCCCCGCCATCGCAAGGGCGGACATCAGGGCCAAAGCGGCGGACAGGGGCAAAACAGAGCGCGTCTTCATAAAACAAGCCCGCTTTTCCCACGTCGCCTCCATTCCGGCAACGCCCTTTACCCCGGCTTAACAAAAATCCCCCGCGCTGCACTCCCCGCCTCGCCAGCAGCCCCAGGTGACATTTTCCTTTCCTGCAACTTTCCCCCGAGACATTTAAGAAAAAACGAGCAGGGTGCCGCGTTGCAGTGTCGGGGCGGCATCACGCCCCCGCCGCATTCAGGTTCACCGAGTCAAAATCAAACTCACGCCGATGAAGACACACACCCTCGCACGCCTCGCCGTGCTCGCCCTCCTCCTTCACACCGCGCCCCAGGCCTTTGGCTTCGGTGCGGGTGCGAATAACTTCGCCAATGCCACCGATATCAGCGATGGCAGCCTCTTTTCAGGTTCCACCAACCTCACCGCCTACACGGTTGAGGCCAATGAACCCGGCCATCGGAACGGAGGTGGCACCGGGGCCGGGCGCAGCGCCTGGTGGACATACACCGCGCCGGAGTCCGGCTTTCTCACCATCGATACCCTGCGCGGTCGCGTCGGCACCAATCCCGTCTTCGACACCCTCCTCGGCGTTTACACCGGTGCCGCCCTCAATGCCCTCACCCGCGTCGCACACAGCGACGACTGGGGATCCACCCCCTACAACGGCACCACGGTAACCTCCCGCGTCACCTTTTACGCCCTGGCTGGTACCACCTATCACATCGCCGTCGATGCTTATCAGGCCTCGGAAATCACCGCCACCGCCTTCAACGTCGTCCTCTCCCTCCGCCTCCTGCCTTTGCGCAAACAAACCCGCAACGCCTACATCAACATTGAGAACAATCCGGACTACTGCGGCGGCCTCACCTACACCACCACCGGCACCGGCGCCTTCTCCGGCAAGCTCAGCCTCGGCAGCAAGGTCTTCCCTCTGGCCGGCATCTTCGGCGTGGACGGTTACGCCACCATCTCCCTCGTCCGCCCCGTCGCCAAAGGCGCCACCCCCCTGCCGCCCATCACCCTCATCCTCGATGGCTGCCTCGGCGGCCAGACCTTCATTTACATCCCCGAAGTCAACGAATTTGACTTCGACACCCCGGAGAAGGCCGTCTTCAACCCCGTCACCGACAACTTCCTCGACGGTTATTACACCGGTGGCTTCGTCATGGACGGCTCCGGCAGAGGCATCATCACCTGCACCCTCAAGCCCACCGGCGCCCTCACCGGCAGCTTCCTCCTGCCAGACGGCGTCAGCGTGCCCTTCAGCACCGTCATCAACACCATCACCCCCGGTGTCGAATACCGCGCTTACATCTTCAAATCCCTCTCCGTCGGCAAAGGCTTCTTGACCGCCTCCATTCGCTTTACCGAGGCCGGTGACCTGGACACCCTCAGCGGTCATGTCGATTACATCCGCCCTTCGCCCAAGCCCGGCGTGATCTTTTACGTCGGCGGCTACGGCGGCACCGCCTTGATCAACGGCAAGACTTACCCCAAGCCCACCGCAGGCCAGCGCGTCCTCGGCTTCCTCAACGGCTCAAACGGAAACGGCACCCTCATCCTCGCTGACGAAAACGGCGAGCTCGGTGGCGACGTCAACGAAGTCCTCAATCTCACCACCTCCAACAAATTCAGCTTCACCTCCGCCTCCCGCAAGCCCGTCCTCACCCTCAACCCCGCCACCGGCCTCGTCACCGGCAGCATCATCGCCCCGCCTCTGAAAAAGCGCACTCTCAAAGGCGTCATTTACAGGAATGGCGGCACCATCCTCCTGGAAGGCTACGTCACCGGCAGTGCCAAAAACCTCTACATGCGGGTCGACCCCTGATCCCGCCTTTCACTTCCGGCTCGTGCTCGGCCCCATCCTGTCCAGCTCTTCCGGGGTCCATCCTCTGGGACCCATGAGTTGAAGCGTGAGGAGAGACCACGGATCATCGGATAAGTCGGATCTTCAGACATCCGATCTTATCCGACCCATCCGTGGTTCATCCTCAATGACCGACGAGTTCAAGGCCATGAATTGACCACGGATCATCGGATGGATCAGATGTTCAGAAACTCAGAAATCCGACCTATCCGATTCATCCGAGTTTAATCTCTATGGCAACAAACTGAAGGCCATGAATTGACCACGGATCATCGGATAAATCGGATACTCATAAATCAGAAATCCGACCCATCCGACTATCCGTGGTCCCTTTCCCTGGTTTTTTCAAAATCACGCCGCCGTGCGCACCACTTCCGGGGACCAGTCACTGCGGCCGGAGCTACCGCCGCCGGCGGCCACACGGAAGACATACTGCATGCCCACGGTCATGCCGTTGAGGATCAGGTTCGTCTTGCCCTGCACATCGATCAGCGTCCATTCCGACCGCACCCCGTTGACGATGCTCGCCTGCTGCACCAGGTAGTTGCGGGCATTCAGCACCGGCTCCCAGTAGATCAGCATCTTGCCCACCGTCCCGTTCAGGTCCACGCGCAGGCCCCAGGGCGGCGGCAGGATACCCACCGGGCTCGGCGTCGCCCGGACCGGGAAACCCGCGCTCAGGATCAGGGCCGTGTTGCCATTGCTCGTCAGTTGCACATAGGCCGCGCGGTTCTTCAGCATCAGCTCCAGGTCCGCCCGGGCCGTGTCTTTTTCGGAGACCAGTTGCTTCAGCAGCAGCTTCGCCGCCTGGATCTGCTCCAGCAGATCGCCATAGGCCGTGATTGCCGTCGCCATGTCCGCCACAGCGGGCGCAGGCGTCGTGTAGGCCGGGTTGCCCGTCATCGCCGCATTCTCCGTCTGGGCAAAGAGCAGGAAGACCGTGTCGGTCATGGTCGCCGTGCCCAGCTTGACCAATCCGCCATCATTGACGGGCAGGGGATCACCCACCGCCAAAGCCGAAGCCGTGGTGAAGGCTGGGTCTTGTTTTTTCTCAGCCACGGAGCGCGCCGACCGGATGGCCGGGGCGGTGTCAGAGGTGGATTTCCGGGGTGTGGAGGTCGCTTTCTTTTTCATGATATGGACTCTTTCTATGTGTTTGTGTGTGCATGTTTGGATCAACTCTGAATTACTGTGAATATCAAAGTTATGGAAAATATCATGATCCAATAAAAGATTCGCAACTAAAAAGAGTCAACCTCTCCTCATCATCAAGACAATAGCTTGGCGTAAGTGCTTGAAAATCACTGATGTAGCCGACGCATTAAGGCATTAATTTTTTATTCGTAGGAAATAAAATAAGCTTAATTTTAATGGATTCGATAAGAACCAGACTCGTCCGAGATCAGTAAAAAGCACAGAACCCGACTTGGATTTTGAAATCCATCGTCATGGAATCGCAATCCCAAGTCATGGAATGGGAATCCATAGTCATGGAATCGCAATCCCAAGGGATGGAACGGCAATCCATAGTCATGGAATTCCATTCCCAAGGGATGGATCGGCAATCCATAGTCATGGAATCACCATCCCAAGTCGTGGAACGGCAATCCTAAGTCATGGAAGCCCAATCCCAAGGGATAGAATGACCATCCTTCGTGACGAAAAGCCCTTCCCAGCCCAAGGCCCCCCCAGAACGAATGCCGGACGAACGTCCCACACCTCCAATTTTCCATACAGCCCCTCCGGTCCCCCGTTCCAATGGCTCCATCCGCCGCGAGGCAGCCGTGAATGAAGGCGAGCATGAGGGCATCCGTTCAAAGACCTTTCAACACAGCCCCTTTCGCACCCTTTATCTTAATGAAATGTTTAGATAACCGTAAAATATCGATATTTTTCCACGCAATATCGATTGATTGATCTTGTTAAATGATTAAGAAGTCCAACTTAATGCTGCGAGCCGCTCAAAATCCTCCAATCCTTGACTGGATGGGCTTTCCAGGTCATTCATGGCCCAGAATGAGCGGCGCAATATCACCTCAGACTGATATTGCAGCACACTAATTACACTGTTCGCCAGAAAATGAACCCGCTAGAGAAGTCCTTCAAGATTCCCGGTGAAGAGATCAAGCAGCTGATCCCGAACATGGGTGCATGTTTCGCCACGGATCGGATCACTGTTGATGGCATGAAGGTCGGCTACATGTATCGCGAGGAACCCGACAAAGACGTCGATAGCGGATGGAGGTTCTTCTCCGGGGACGAATCCCAAGAATACGCGGACAACCCCGAGAACACATCCATTTATGCCGTGAATACGATCTGCAACTATGATCCAGCAATAATTCCATTCTTGAGCGCTCCGATTGGATCTTCGTTCGGACGGGTGCCAGGATCAGACGACTTTGAGGCAGAATAACAAACCCAAGGCGAACAAGACGCTCGTGGCAACCGGCGATAACGTCTCTTCTTGAATTCGAGCTTCCATTTCGCCGGTGCCACAGCTAGACGTTCGCCTACCTAACATCGTCACACGTGTGCTTGTCGTATACTCAATCGCTGGAGTTGTTGCTGCCTTGATTGGCTACGTTGTTTGGTATGAGATCAGGGCTCAGCGCATGTGGGTCATATCGAGTCACACGTATGAAGGATTCCCGTTGCTGCTTCGTCGTATCGATCGATTGCCATTTCCATCTCGCCGCAAGGAGCTTCCAACGTTGGCCATCATCACTCATACTTTTTCAGAGCGATTACCCAACGGACTTCCTGAACCCGCATACAATGACGGTCTGGTGGAGTTAGACTTGGCCATGATCACAGTCATGCGAGACTGCGGAGTCGGTTCGCCCGTGCTGATCGAGACGTTCGGAGGTAAGCGTATCTACTATCACTACGTTGTTGATCGCCACAGCGCCAAGCGACAGTTCGAGAAAGCTAAACTTCTCTTTCCCGATGAGCTGTTTGATTTCGACACTCAGGAGGATCCCGAGTGGGGATTCATTGATCGCTATGCGAAGAACTACTTCCCCGAGCAGATTGTCTAAAGCATGACTATTGAGCTGACCATTGGCCAAACAAAGGCGAACAAAACGGATGCAGGCAACGGCTCGAAGGCTATCTGTCGTGTCAGCAACGTCTTGCGCTCGCCGTCGCCTGATCCGAGACGTTCGCCTAAACAGACGATCCAGGGACTGCTGGCGGAAGCGCATGGCATTGCGATGAGGCGGGGGACAATGTAGCCATTACTCTCCGAGTGATGATATCCCGACTGCATCACTCGGAGAGTGATGCCTAAAGCACTACTTCGTCACCATCTCATCCAGGTTCAGGAGGAGGTTGGTGACGAGGGTCCAGGCGGCGAGTTCGGGGGCGTCAAGGGACGGGTCGGGTTTGGATTCGCCGTAGGTGATGGCTTGTTTCGCTTCCTCGGGGCGGGCTTTGTAGGCGGCGAGGTGCTGGTCCAGGGTTTGGCGGATGATTTCGGCCTCCTGGGCGGTGGGGTAGCGACCGGTGGTGCTGCGGAAGGCGCGGGTGAGGCGGGTGTCCGTGCTGGCATCTTTTTGAAGCAACAGTTGTTGGGCGAAGTTGCGAGCGGCCTCGAAATACTGGACGTCGTTCATCAGGTTCAGGGCCTGGAGCGGGGTGTTGCTGCGTTCGCGGCGCAGGCAGTAGGACTCGCGGTTGGGCGCATCGAAGTTGGTCATGCCGGGAGGCGGGGCGGTGCGTTTCCAGAAGGTGTAGAGGCTGCGGCGGTAGAGGGATTCGCCGGTGTCCTGGACGTAGTTGCGCGTGTTGCTGCCGCCAAAGCCGACGGGTTCCCAAATGTTTTCCGGCTGGTAGGGGCGGACGCCTTTGCCGCCGATCTTGGGGCTCAGCAGGCCACTGACATAGAGGGCGGTGTCGCGGACGACTTCGGCATCGGCACGGAAGCGCGGGCCGCGGGCGAGCAGGCGGTTCTCGGGATCTTTGGCCAGGGTGGCCTCGGTGAACTGGGCGCTCTGGCGGTAGGTGTGCGAGGTCACCAAAAGTTTGACAAAGGCCTGCATGTCCCAGCCGCTCTCGCGGAAGGTGACGGCGAGCCAGTCGAGCAATTCAGGATGGCTGGGAGGCTCGCCCTGGGAGCCAAAGTCGTTAGTTGTTTTAACCAAACCTGTGCCGAAGAACTGCTGCCACATCCGGTTCACCTGCACGCGGGCGGTCAGGGGATGGTCGGGGGAAAGCAGCCAGTTGGCGAGGTCGAGCCGGGTGGGTTGGGCGGCATTGGGCAGGGGCGGGAAGACGGCGGGGGTGCCACGTGCGACTTTTTCGCCGGGCTGGTCATACAGGCCGCGGTTCATGATGAAGCTCTCCCGTGGCTGAGGCAGATCGGCCATGATGAAGGTGGCGGGGATGAGGTCCTCCAGGGCTTTGCGTTTGGACTCAAGCGCGAGTTTTTGACCACGCACACCGTTGACAATTTCCCGTGCGCCCTGGTATTCGTTTTCGAACCACCAGTCTTTGATCTGCTTCGTCTCCGCCTCGGTCCATTCAGTGGGCTTTTTGCCACGGACAAGGTTTTGCAAATCCAGGGGCAGGGTGGCGACACGTTTGCCTTGGTTGTTCTTGATCCACAAGCTCCAGGACCATTGCGGGTCCTTGGCGGCATCCACGCGCGAACTCATGGTTAGGCGGTCCCAGGTGACGGTGCCGCCGAACTGGGTGAAGGCATAACCCGTGACTTTCATACCGGGCTTGAGGCCGATCTTTTCAATCGGGATGTCCAGCTTCACCCACTCGCCCAGCTTGGGCAGGGCGCCCATCTTCACGCGCTCTGGTGTGCGCACCTGGCCAAAGGGGATGGCACCCTCCTCGCCCCAGAAGGCGCGGTGATTCCAGCCGCCGACGTGAAACTGCAGCATGATGGAGGACGGCGGGCTTTTTTCGTCAATGAAACACTGGACGGAGAGGCGGCCATTGGCAGGCACGTCAAAGGTGGCCCCGCCGCTGAAGAAGTCCTGCGCGACGGCGGTGGCGGTGCGTTTCAAGGCGGTCTCGCCGCTGAAAACGGGGCCGTCTTTTTTGCTGATCAGGCGGGTGGGTTCACCGGCGGCCTGCACCTGGGCCCCGGCGGGGAAGGCATCGTCAAACCAGACGACCTCGCTGGTCTGCACGGGCGGTGGTGGCTGGATCGTGGCGGGGTCGGTGTAGGCGATCTTCGAGATGGCGTCTTTGATGTCTTTTTCCTTGGCGGCGATCTGCCGGGTCAGTTCATGGAGTTGGTTAGACTGCTCCGGCGTGGACAGGCGCAGGATCGGCGGGGTCAGCAAAATATTGCCATCCATGGCGGGATCGGCCGCGCTGTTAAAGAAGGCATAGAGGGAGTAAAACTCCTTTTGGCTGATGGGGTCAAACTTGTGGTCATGACACACGGCGCAGCCGGCGGTAAGACCCATCCAGACGGCAACCGTGGTGTCCGTGCGGTCCACGGCATAGCGAAAGACGAACTCCTCGGCGATGGAGCCGCCCTCGCTGGTGGTGACGTTGCAGCGGTTGAAACCGGAGGCGATTTGCTGATCCACGGTCGCGTTGGGCAGCAAGTCTCCGGCGAGCTGCCAGCGGGTGAATTCATCAAAGGGCAGGTTGTCATTGAAGGCGCGCACCACCCAGTCGCGGTAGGGCCACATGCTGCGTTCATTGTCCAGGTGCAGGCCGTGGGTATCGGCATAACGCGCGGCATCCAGCCAGTAGCGGCCCATGTGCTCGCCATAACGTTCGGACTTCAACAGGCGGCTGACGACCTTTTCATAGGCATCCGGGCTGTCATCGGCCAGATAGGCATCCACCTCGGCAATCGTGGGCGGCAGGCCGGTGAGGTCCAGGGTCACCCGGCGGATCAGGGCCTCCTTCGTGGCTTCCTTGGCCGGGTCGAGACCCTCCTTCTTCAGGCGGTCCTGGATGAAGGCATCCACGGGATTGCGCACCAGCCCGCTCTTGGTGATCGGGACGGCGGCCTTGACGGGTTTTTCAAAGGCCCAGTGCTTCTGGTATTCCGCGCCTTCGGTGATCCAACGCTGGAGGAGCTCCACCTGCTGCGGCGTGATCTTTTTATGCGATTCCGGCGGCGGCATCACCTCGTCCTCGTCGGTGCTCAGGATGCGCTCGATGATCGTGCTCAGCTTCGGATCGCCCGGCTTGATGGCCTGCACGCCGTCTTTGATCTCAAAAGCCCCCTCGGCCGTGTCCAGGCGCAGATCGGCCTTCCGCTTCTTGGCATCAAACCCATGGCAGGCAAAGCAGTTGTCACTGAGGATGGGCCGGATGTCGCGGTTGAAGTCCAGCTTCGTCGCGGCCCCGGCAGGCAGGACCGTGAGGGCGGAAAGGGTGACAAGGAGGGAACGCATTTCCCCCTTGTTACGAAGGTGGCTGTGTCCGCTTATCAAAATGGGGGACGATAGGTGGATTTGTGCCTGGCAGCAGTGCTTTTGACCAAACCCGGCGCGAGGGGCGGCGGTGCTCAAATCCACCGAATGCGCCCGAGGCGCCACGCTCATCTTTCGCACAAGCTCCACCTGGGCAAAACGGAGGTGGTGTTCCATTCGCCATTGGCCGGTCTGCCGATCCTAAGCCGCTCGACTTTTTGGTGATGGGCGATTAAATCAGCATTCTTGGAAGCGCGGAATCAATGCCATGTTATATATTTCTTCACTTGATGGCATAAGAGCCATTGCGATCATCGCAGTCCTAATTTTTCACGTCTCGCCGAAGGTTCTTAGTGGGGGCTTCATTGGAGTGGATGTCTTCTTTGTCGTTTCGGGTTTTCTGATTACATCCATTATTCTGCATGGAGTTCGAGATCATAGCTTTTCGATTTTGGAATTCTATTTAAGAAGGTTTCAGCGCTTGTTGCCCAATGCCATCGCTTGCATTCTTGTGGTTCTTTTCCTTTGGACTGAATTTATGCCAGATGGTGCGGCAGTTCAGCCCGCAGTTCATGGCCAGTGGGCGTTATTTAATTTATCTAATTTTTATAATTGGAAGCATCTTGGCGGTTACTGGGGAACTACAGCCGAACGTGCTCCACTGACGCATTTTTGGTCTTTAGGAATTGAGGAACAGTTTTATCTCATTTTTCCAATTTCCATTTTGTTACTGCTTCGATTTCAGTCTAGGCATCTTCGATTGTGGTTAATTGTCTTCACGGTGGTTAGCTTTACCATGAGTTTGTTTGGCACTTATACGAAGCCATCAGCCACATTCTACTTCTTGCCAACTCGGGTTTGGGAATTGCTCATTGGTGCATCATTGGTAAGCTATCTTGCTCATGTGAATGGAGAAAAGACACGGGGTTGGTTACCACTCGGCCCGAAACATCGGGAAATAATAGGTTGGGTTGGTCTGGCAATGATTGTCATTGGTTGCTTGTTCATTGGTGAGGGAGTTCTTTTCCCCGGTTGGGTATCACTTGCGCCTACTTTAGGAACGTTGTTTATTCTGGTGTCGATCACTAGCGGTGAAAGCAGTCTATCATGGTTACTGTCAACATGGGTCATGGAGAGGATAGGAAAGCTGTCTTACTCGCTTTATTTGTGGCATTGGCCTCTCATCGTTTTCGGTCGCAGACAAGCTGAGCTTTATGAACTGCCTGAGCAAGCGGGTGCGATTTTCGGTTTAATTGGTAGTTTTTTAATAAGCGGCTGTGCCTACTTGTTTATTGAGCAACCGCTTCGCAAGCGCGGGCCTGGTCGTTCATGGCGTCTTGCAGTCATTGCAGGTAGCTTTTGTTTCACGGCGCTTTGTTGTGCCTTCATTGCTCAACGATCCAAAGTATTTGATGCCAACGACAGATTCGACGTGTCCTTTTGGAGTGCTGACTTATTCAATTCAGGTGCAATTGACGGTGCAAAGTTTATAAATCCTTCTTTTTACGACATCCATCTTCCGGCAGTTTCACCGCCGCCCGCAGACACCTGGCAGAAGGGCGGTATCATCCATCGTTATGGAGGCGGTGATCCCAACGTGGTGGTCTTTGGGAGTTCGCACGCGATGATGTTTTCTCCCTTGATCAATGATATTTGCCGCGAGAAAGGAATCTCAGTGGCCTTTTTGGGAATGAGTTTGGGACAGTCTGCATTCTTTGAAAGCAAAGCCGGTATGAACTTTTCTTCTCCTATAGAAGCCAAGAAGTTTGATGAAACTCGCAAGCGCTTGCTTTCGACATGGCGTCCCAAGGCATTAATCATTATCGATCGTTGGGATTCTATCGGAACTATAGACCAGTTTGAGTCAAAGCTCCGAACCTTTCTCAAGGAAGTGTGTCCGTTGGTCGATCATGTCATATTCGCCGCCCAGGTTCCTTCTTTGAGAGCTCCGAATGATATCAATTTGAGGGCATTGATTGCATGGCGAATGGAGCATATGGGAAGGAAAGATCTACTTCCTCGATTAGAACCCGATGCAAATGAATCGTTGAGAAAACAATGCATCATGACCGCTTCTGCTGCGGCCGCTGACTATCCGAAATTACAAGTTTTAAGATCGGATTTGGCTTTCTATCACGATAATGGTTCCATCCGATACGCCGAGGGGAAAAGTTTTTTCTACTTAGACACCAACCATCTTACCGATGCAGGCACCCAACAAGTGCGGGATCTATTCTCAACGGCGATTTCTGAAGCTTGCAGAGGGACTTTTCACCGTTAATTCAAATACCCTGACGTGGATTAAATGAATAGTGAGTCAGAGAAATGTTCGGCAGATGTTTAGACCTGCCTTATATTTATCTACTATGCGGAGGCATTCGGCTTGATTCTTTGCGAAGCGAGAATCAATTTGGCTTACACATCAAGGCTCCTTCGCATACTCTGCGTAGGCCTCGGCGATCTTGGCGGCTTTTTCATCGCCCAGATGGAAGATGAAGCGATGGCGGAGGGTGATCGTTTCGTCTTTTTTCAGGGTCACGGCACCGCTGGTGGACTTGGGGTCCAGGGATTGGAGGCCGAAGGGATTGGCGGTGAAGAGGCCGTAGGTGCGGACGTGCCAGGGGGTGGGGTGGCGGAAGCTCTTCGGATGGTTCAGCATGGCCACGCCGACAGCTTTGCCGCCGATGGTGCCATGGTAGTCACACCAGGTGGCGCGCTTGGCCCAGGCATCACCGTCTTTGTCGCCTTCGCTGTTGATGATGTGGCCGGTGCCTTTCTCCTTTTTCTCTTTTTCCACGGCCATTTCGGTGGGCACGCGGATGCTGAGGCCTGAGTCTTTTTTGTCATCGACCAGGATGTCGCCCTCGGTGGCGATGAGGTCGATGTCCATGTCGATGATGCGGGTGTCGCCCACGACCTTGAAGGAGTGGCGGCGAACCTCCTCAATGATCTTTTTTCCGTTCACGTCCACATGGTCGGAGATGGTGGTGAAGGATGCCGTTTCACCTTCTTTGATGTCCTTCAGCTCGCGATGCTTGATGGCACCGAGGTGCTTGAGGCGCTCGGTATTTTTGGCGTTTTTGCTGTCGGCAAAGGTGGCGGCTTCCGCCCACGTGTCATAACCACCGATGTTTTCATGGCCAAAATTGAGGCCGCGATGATGCGGGTGGTCATGCTGTTCGCCCTCAACGGTTTTCATGGGGTAGGCGCGGGTCATCGTCTCGCCGCCGGGGCCAATGATGGGCCAGAGGTAAGGTTTGTTGGCCTGGTCCACGACGAGTTCGGTGAAGAACTGGCCGTCGATCTTCACGAGGGCACCACCCGTGGCGGTCTTCTCCACAGTGAAGGTGGCGGCGGTGGCGGTGAGGGAAAGGGCGCCGAGAAGAAAGGCGGAGAGGAGGGGCGTAAACTTCATGGTGGAAGGGGGCACAAGGGCATACATCAACGCCTGTGCAACCCTGTTTCTTCCGCGCGGCACACATCATTCCAGGTGGCAGGCGTCTTAAATCTGGGTATGCACTCAGCCCTCTCTTTTCCCACGACCCCATGGCCGGCTTTTTCAAATCTCTCCTCCAACGTTTTACCAAACCTGACATTGATTGGGATGACTTGGAGTTTGCTTTGATCTCGGGTGATCTGGGACCCCGATTGTCTCTGCAGATTGTGGATGATTTGCAGGCCCAGCAAAGGAAGCTGCACGGCGCGGACATCGTGCAGGTGGCGCGCGAGCACATCCGCAAGATCTTGCCGGAGAGTGCCCAACCACTCACGAAGTTGGAGGGGAAGCCGAAGGTGGTGCTGGTGATCGGGGTCAATGGCACGGGCAAGACGACGTCCACGGCGAAGCTGGCCAATCTTTTGCATAAGACGGGGAACAAGGTCGTTTTGGCGGCGGCGGATACCTTTCGCGCGGCGGCGGTGGAGCAGCTTGAGGTTTGGTCTCAGCGCCTGGACATCCCGATGGTGAAAGGGCCGCCGAATGGTGATCCGGCCTCGGTTTGTTTTGAAGGTTATGACCTGGCCGTCAAAACCGGGGCGGATTTTCTGCTATGCGATACGGCGGGGCGTCTGCACAACAAGCACAACCTCATGGAGGAGCTGAAGAAGATCCATCGTATCCTGGGGCGCAAGGACAGTACTTCGCCGCATGAGGTACTGTTGGTGGTGGATGCCACGACGGGGTCCAATGCGCTGCAACAGGCACGTGAGTTTAACAAGATCATCCCGCTGACGGGTGTGATCGTGACGAAGCTGGACGGCAGCGGCAAAGGTGGTGTGCTGGTCACGATCCAGCAAGAGCTAGGCGTGCCCACGCGCTACATCGGCCTGGGGGAGAAGGTGGAGGAGTTTCAGGTCTTCGATGCCAAACGTTTCGTGGATGAACTGCTATGAGCCTGATTTTGCCACAGCCCATTGATCTGGTTTCCGATGATCACTACATGCGCGAGGCCCTGCGCATGGCGCAAAAAGCCGCCCGCCAGGATGAGGTGCCCATCGGTGCGGTCATCGTGCATCAGGGGAAGATCATCGGGCGCTCTTGGAACCAGGTCGAGACGCTGAAGGATGCCACGGCCCATGCCGAGATGCTGGCCCTGACCCAGGCGGAAAGTGCCCTGGAGGACTGGCGGCTGGCCGACTGCGATCTGTATGTCACTAAGGAGCCGTGCCCGATGTGCGCCGGGGCCATCGTCCACTGCCGCATCCGGCGTGTGATTTTTGGCTGCGGCGATCCCAAAGGCGGCGGGGCAGGGGGCTTCTGGAACCTGCTGCAAGCGCCGAATCTGAACCATCGCTGTGAGATCACGCCCGGCGTCCTGGCCGAGGAAAGTGTGGCCCTGCTGAAGTCCTTCTTCGCCGAAGCGCGGAAACGCAAGGCATTAGGCCTAATGCATACCAAGGGCATCGGCTCGTCCGGTGCGGCAGAGGAACCGACGATTTTTGACGGGCCTTAGCGCGTCGCTTTGGTCAGACAGATACGCTCCTCAGGCAGCATCTTGGCCTGGGGATCAATGGAAAGGATGACATCGCGGGCAGCTTGGACTGAATTGTTGGTTTCGCTGTCTCGTGCAATGGCGGCAAAAATGGCTTTTTGGCCTGCGGAGAGTTGGCTGATATCCATTTTTTGTAGCAGGGGAGTGGCGGCTTTGAAATCACTGAGCCGCCAGTGTGCCAGGGCGGTGAGCAAGCGGCGTAATTGATCCTCGGGACGCTGTTCCAGAAGCTTTTGCACCTCCAGCAAAGTGAGCTCCAATTGACGTCCGGCCAGCAGGTTCACATAGAGAAATCGCTCGACATAAATCGGATCATCCGGCCAGCGCTGGACCGCTGCCGTGGCTGCCTCCAGCAGGCCTTCCGTATTGCCATTGGCTTCGGAGGCACGCAGCAGTCCCTGATAACCGATGCGGTCCGTACGGGGGTTTTGAGCCGCGCTTTTATAGGCTTGTTCGGCGATGTCGCTGAAGCCGCGGGCCTCGGCATACTCGCCTATCTTCATGCAGAGTTCTCCCCGGCGCTCAATGTCAGCGGCGTTTTTCGCGACCATGAGGGCGCTGCGGATTTCATCAGCAGGCTTGTTCATCACAAAGGCCAGATGAGCTCGGTAAAAGGCGCTGACACTTTGATTAAGGATGGCCTCCACCTTGGGGTCTTTGACCAATCTTTCGAGATCTTCAAAGCGCTTCAGCATCGTGAGCGCGGTGAGGTAATTTTCCAAAAGCGGCTGATAGCCCTTGGCATCCTCTTCTGAAACCAAGGCCAAGACTTGAAGGAACTGCTGTTGCTCCACCAACCAGCGAATCATCGGCACCAGATCCTCGCGTGTTTTGCCACGGGTGAGTTCGATCGCTTCCTGGATGAGATTGACCCTTTGAGCTGGATTTAGCAGTAACTGACGCCTTAAGGCCGCGACAAGATGCCAGCCTGTGGCCTTGGGATGGGCACGGAGCCTTTGGATAAGCTCGGTAGCCTCATCCGGTGGCAGAGACTCAAAACTGTCTAGGAACTCCAACGCCTGCAAGCCCAAGGGATCGTCACGCAGGGCCACTTCCCAGGCGCGGCGCAAACCATCGGAAACCTCGTTGGGATTGCCGGAGTCGGTCTGGATCTTGGCTAAACGCAGGCTGTGCGATGCGTCTTCAGGGTGCTCCTTGGCATAGTTTTTTAGAGTCTTCAGCAGGATGGAATTCTTCTGGCTTTTGCCCCAAACATCTTCGGCCAGTTTCATCGTGACAGGGTCCGAAGGGGACTGACTGAGCACTTCCTCCATGAGTGTGGCGGCTTCTTTGCTGCGGTCGAGATTCAGCAAAGCCTTGACCCGAGTCTGCTTGTCCTGGAGCTCGGTGGCTCCTTTTTCTTCCAGCTTATCCAGAAAAAAAAGAGCCTCGGGCCGTTTCATGGCGGTCATGAATTCCGTATTCAACCGAATGGCATTGATGTTATCCGGGGCGATCTTGTAAGCATCCTGAGCTTTGAAGACGGCGTTCACGATCTGGCCATCCTCCGCCATTCGCCGCGATTCATTGACGAGTTTATCGGCCTGCCAATCCTGATAGCTGTCCTGGATGGGCTTGGCGTAAATGAAAGCGAGGGTGATCAGTGCCAGGCAAAAAACAATGATGCTGATCCGTGCCGCCCAGCGCGCCGTTGCGGACTGACGGTCCTTGTGCGCCTGAGTCGGCGGCACCAGAAAGTGCCAGACCGCGACAAAGGGACGGAACAGGATGAAAGGCTTCGGCTGTCCGGTTTGATTCGGATCAATCGTCTGGTTGGTGAGCACTGCGGATGAAAAGGGGGCGGTTGGGGGAGGACTCCAAAGATAGCGAATCGGAGGTTCGGCGTCACGGTTAATTTCACAGGTGATACACCTCCTGTTGACTCAATAGCTTTGACGACATCTCGATTGAGATGCCAGAAGCAAACGAACTCGGAAGTCCCCCCCTCGACTTTGGCTACTCCGCCTGCCGCATATACGTCACGATGTCTGCCACATCCTGCGCAGTCAGGCCGAGTTGAGTCGCGCTGAGCATCATGGAACGGTCCAACTTCTTTTTGCTGGCGATGCGGCTCTTGGGCACGAACTGGGTTTGTCCCCCCATGCTGCGGACGATCATCACGTCACCATCTGCCAGGACCATGCCGTGGATTTTGATGCCGTCCTTCGTCACGATCTCCATGCCATCAAAGCCGTGGGCGATGTCCTTGCTGGGTTCCAGCAGAGCCTGGACGATGATGTCGGTCGGTTGGCTGAGTCCCCAACCCTGAAGGCTGGGGCCAAATTCGACACCTTGTCCGTTGATCTGATGGCACATCACGCAGCGGACCACCAGGGAGGAGCCGTTTTTGGCGTTCCCTTTGAGGGCGATCACATCGGCTTGCTTTATTAGGCTGGGCGTGGCCGGTGGGGTCTCGATGGTGACGAGTTTGATGGCATCGGGGTCGAAGATGCCCTGGGCCTTCAGTTCGCCTGCGATGTTGTATTCCGCCCAGTCATTGGTGCTGCGGCTGATCAGCCACCACATGGCCTCGCCATGCACCGGGGATTCCTTGTCCTTGGCCACGGCCATCATCGCATGCGCGGCGGAGGCGTCGCGGGTGAAGGCCAGCGTGTCCAGGGCCAGCTTCCGCTGCTGCGGGGATAGCTTGGCAGAAAGAGCACGGGTCTTGACATCCTCCACGGCGGCGACGGGGTGGAGACGCCAGGTGACATGGGCAAAGGCGTCCGACCAGTCTTCCGGCGCGGTGCCGTTGCCGATCTTTTTCAGGGCGGCCCAAATCTCGGCTTCCTTGCCGGTGCAGCCGATGCCCCAGGCTTCGAGGTAGGAGCGGTCCTTGCCATTGAAGCGCTTCGCCAGCTCCACCAGGATGTGTTCGCTCTGCGCCAGCGGCACATCGCGCATGGCCACGGCGATTTCACGGCGGACGGCGGCGCTGCCGTCGGCGGCCATGCTGTTGAAAAGGTCGATCAGATCACCTCCAGCGGCACGCAGCGCCCGCAGGGCCACGAGGCGTTTGTTAGCATCGTCAGACTCCAGCCAGGGGCGGATACTGAGACTGGCTTTTTCCCCCATCTGCGCCAGCAACCAGACAGCGCGGGCCGCAACATAGGGATTCTTTTCATCCAGCAGGGAGGAGACGGCAGGCAGCGCCTTTTCACCTGCCTCTTTCAGTTTCACAAAGCCCGTGTGGCGGACGTTGGTGGCGGAGGATTTCAGCGCGGCAATCTGGCCCTCGGTGGTATCGAAGCTGATCTTCGCGGTTTGCGGTTTCGAGCCCTTCGGCGCGATGCGGTAAATGGTGCCGCTGCAGGTTTCGTCCGTGTCCATGTGGCCGCCCGTGCGTTTGTCAAACCAGTCGCTGATGTAGATGGCACCATCGGCCCCCACGCACACATCGCTGGGGCGGAAGAGGGTGTGGCGCTCGTCGGACATGTTGTCCTTGCCGCCCACGAAGTCACTGCCTTTGAAGACACCGGTCGTGTTGGTGGTGCAGAAATCGAAGCGCTCCAGCTTGAAGCCCGCGCCGTCCGGTTTTGGCAGGTAGCCGAAGACCACATTGCGGCCCGTTTCACAGCTCAGCAGCAGGCCGTTCCATTTGTCCCCGAGGGCACCGTTTTCATAAAAGCACATGCCCGTAGGCGCGCCGCCGCCATAGACATCGCCCGCCGGGATGCTGCCGGGATCGTCCTGCCGCCACTCCGCCACGGGAATGGTCTGGCCGGGGCGCTTGTCCGCACGCCACTGGCGCTTGCCATCCGGCGAGAAGAACCCAAAGCTGCCGCCTTCGATGAGATGGCTCACGCGGCAGGCCGGTGGATCGTCATTGTCGTTGAGAAACATCTCCCCGTAGGAGTTGCGCACACCTTCAAAGCTGTTGCGATAGTTGTAGCCCAGGATGCGGGCATTGTGGCCGCTGGGGTCGATGCTGGCTGTGAAACCGCCGACATAAACATGGCCGTCGTCGCTCTTTTGGCCGGTGTAGGGGTTGTTCAGATAGCCGCTGCCGATGCGGAAGGTATTGCCGCTTTTGTCGCTGAACTCAGCCCCGCAGTTGCCATTGCTGAAATACCAGCGGCCATCGGGTCCGGCGTAGATGGAATGCAGGCTGTGGTCATGCTGCGCCTGTTCGAAACCGGTGAGAAACACCTCGCGCTTGTCCACGGCGGGATCGAACTTCAAGTCGCGGTTCACATCCGTGTAAACGATCACATTCGGCGTGTTTGAGACGACGACGACGTTGTCAAACACGGCCACGCCCAGCGGGCACTCCAGCTCCTTTTCCCGGACAAAGACGTGCGACTCATCGGCCTTGCCATCGCCATTGGTATCCTGCAGCACGCGGATAGCATCGCCCTCACGGCTGCGTCCGCTGTGGCGGCGGTAGTTGATGCCCTCAGCCACCCAGATGCGGCCTGCGTGGTCCACGTCCATGTTGGCTGGATTGAAAAGCATGGGCGAGGTGGCCCAGACGCTGATCTCCAGACCCTCGGGCACCTTGAACATGCTCGTGTCCAGATGCTCCGGCTTCACCTTGTCCGCCTCAAAGGCTGGCGTGGCCGGATCGGGCGTGAAGGCAGGTTTCGCTGCCACGAACTCCTTCTCCTTCTTCGCAGGACGTTCTGGTTTGGCCGGGCGGTCGGGCTTGGCTGCGAAAACGCTCACCGTCAGACCGGCGAGGATGGCTAGGGCAGTAAATGGTCGGAGCATGGGGGCGAATGGAACGGGCAGGTTTTGCCGCATCTTACGTTTGTCTAACTCTTCCTGGCGAGTCTGGATTTTTCGCAAATCGAATAAAGTTGTGCCCAGGCTGTTCACATACTTACTCAGATTGAACGCGGCCCGCCTTCCGCCATGGGTGAGGTGACATGGCAGAATCCGTTTCCAACCTTGTCCAAGCCGCCGCCGCTCCCGGAGAGATCCCGGAGAAGGCCGCCAAGCCGCAGGCCAATCCCTTTGGCCGCAAGCGCAACGAAATCCCTACGGCCGAGGAACTGCTGGCCAACATCAACCGCGCGCTGCCCTTCAGCGACGAAGCCGAAAAGGGCGTCATCTCCAGTCTTCTTCAGGACCCCAACGAGCGTCTGAGTGAAAGCCGTGTCACCCTCCCGGCGGCCGCTTTTTATCATGAGGCGAACCGGACGGTGTATGAGATGCTGCTGTCGTTTTACGACAAGAACCTGCCCGTGGACCCCGTGCTGGTGACCAATGCCCTGCGCGACCAAAACCTGCTGGACCGCGTGGGCGGCCCGGCGGCGATCACGGAGATGTTCAGCTTCGTGCCGGTCCCCTCGCACTACAGCTACTACAAAAAGATCGTCCAGGACAAACACATCCTGCGGCAGATGATCCATGCCTGCTCCATCAACATCGACGCCTCCTATGAACATGGGCGCAGCGACATCGAGGCCGACATCAACACCCTCATCGACCACAGCGAGCAGCGCGTGCTGGCCGTGCGTGAGACGATGACGGGCAAAAGCGATGGCGTGAAGTCCCTGTCCGCCCACGTGGCGGAGGCCATCGACTCCATCCAATACATGCTGGAGCACCCCGGGCAGCTTCGCGGGCTGTCCACCGGTTACAGCAAGCTGGACAACATGAGCAGCGGCCTGCAGGGCGGGGAAATGTTCGTCATCGCCGCCCGTCCCTCCATGGGCAAGACCTCCCTGGCCATGAACCTCGTCGAGCATGTGGCCGTGGACTGTGACAAGCCCTGCGCCGTCTTCAGTCTGGAAATGAGCGCCACCATGCTGGTGCGTCGTCTGCTGGTCTCCCGGGCTCAGCTTTCCATGCAGGACCTGTCCCGCGGCCTCATGTCCCGCGCCCAGATGGAGGCATTGGCGAAGGCGACCAAGGAACTGCAAAAGGCCAACATCCTGATCGATGATACCCCCGGTCTGGACGTGCTGGAGATGCGTGCGAAGGCGCGCCGCATGAAGAAGCAGCACGACATCCAGATGATCATGATCGACTACCTGCAGCTCATGACCTCCAGCAGCCGTCGTGCGCAGGACAACCGCCAGATCGAAATCGCGGAAATCTCCGCCGGGATCAAGGGCATCGCCAAAGAGCTGAACGTCCCCGTTATCGTGCTGGCCCAGCTCAACCGGTCCGTCGAAGCCCGTAAAGGCCAGCGTCCCGTGCTGTCCGACTTGCGCGAATCCGGCTCCATCGAGCAGGACGCCGACATGGTGGGCCTGCTGAGCCGTGAGGACTACGCCGGTGGCAAAATGGATGTGGGAACCGAAGAAGAGGAAGAGCAAAAGAAAGGCAAGGCCGTCCTCATCCTGGCCAAGAACCGTAACGGCCCCACCGACGACGTCCCCCTCCGCTTCATCGATTATGCCATGCGTTTCGTGGAACGTTTCCCTGAAGAGAGTGAGCAGGGGGCTGCGTAGTGCGAGACGATTGGGTTTCTCTTTTGGATGGAATCCAAGGGCAAGGGTTTCCCGTCATCATGGTTTTTGGCATGATGCTTATCAATAGATCACACCAAAGCGGGAGGCTCAAACCGAGTGCTCCTGTTCGATCCTTCAGGACGATTGTGCCCACCTAACCAAAAATCAAACCACGACGGCCCAGATCACTTTCAGGTAGCGGCTCTCAGGGCAGTTGGACATCACCGGATGGTCCATGCCTGGGCCAGTGCGGTCCAGGATCTGGAGCTTGCGGCCATGTCGATGGGCGACGCCGATGACGAGTTCTTCAAACTCCTCCGTGCTGATGAGGCCGGAGCAGGAGCAACTGACAAAAAGGCCGCCCCGTTTCACCAATTGGATGGCGAGACCATTGAGGTCACGATACTTGAAGATGCCTTCCTCCTGGGTGTCGCGGTGGTGGATGAACTTGGGAGGATCGAGCACGACGGTGTCCCATAGCTCGCCGTTTTTGATCATCTGGCGGGACCAGCCAAAGGCATCGCCCTGGGTCCAGTTCAGCTTGGTCTGGTTGAGGTTGGCGTTTTGTTTGGCCTGGGCGATGGCTTTTTCATCCAGGTCCACGCCGGTCACATCTTCACAGCCGCCGATGACTTTCGCAGCCAGCGCAAACCCGCCTGTGTAGGTACAGAGATCCAGCACACGGCCTTTGGCGAGGTGGCCAAACTTCAGGCGGTTGTCGCGTTGGTCGCAGAAGAATCCGGTCTTGTGGCCGTCCTCGAAGTTCACCAAATAACGAACACCATGCTCCCGGATGCGGGCGACGGGTGGGGCCGGATCATCCACCTCAGGCACATCGCTGATGCGCATGCTTTCGATCAGAGAGATGTCGGGATCGGTTTGGATGACGTGATAGGCCGTGCCTAACTCCTTGTGCAACAAAGGCAGCCAGCGGCGGATGCGCCGCCAGACGCCAAGGGTGGTGACGAGGATGGAGAGGGTGTCGTCGTAGCGGTCCACGATCAGGCCGCTGAGGCCGTCGGCATCGGAATGAATCACACGATAGGCATCGGAATGGGTGTCCAACTTCAGCGTTTCCTTGCGCAGACGGATGGCCTGGATCAGGCGGGCATCAAGTTCGGCTTCGCCAAAGGGCGTGATGCCGTGATGGATGACGCGCAGAGGCACACGCGCCTTGGGATTGAGGAAACCGGCGCCGAAGGGCTGGCCTTCCTTGTCATAGACATTCACCAGATCACCTGCACCCGCGTCCTTGGAGATCGCGCCGACCATGTTCGGGAAGATGGCAGGATGATAGGAGTAGTACTTCATCTGCGCCCAGGGCTTCACCCAGCTTTCACTGCCAGGGGGCGGCGGCTTGGGGGCGTTGGACGGGTAGCGACTTGGATAGGGACGGGACATGGCGATTCGGCTGGAACCTGCACCTTTGGCACAGGATTCACAGATTTCACTTCGCAATGCACGGAATCCGCCGTCAATCTGCCGAACCATGCCTGAAGTCGAACTCAAGACCCTGCATCTGACCGAGCCCTTTCGCATCGCCCATGGAGTGTCGTCCACACGGACCGTGGTGCGGGTGAGGGAAGGGGATGCTGTCGGCGAGGCTCCCTTTGTGCCCTATTACAATGAAAGCCAGGAGGAAACCGTGGCCTGGCTAAAAGGCAACCGCGAGGGTGAAGGCAGCAAGGCCGGCAGCCTGGCGCTGGATCTTTTTCATCTGGACCGGGTCGCTGCCCCGGTCTGGCAAAGCGTGGAAAAGATCCTGGGACCGGGAAAACCCTGGGGCTCCATTCATGCCTGTCGCTCGCTCGGCATCCCGACGGATTTGAAGGCCTTCGCTGAAAAGGTGCGGGAGACGGCGCGGCAGTTTCGTGTGCTAAAGCTGAAGCTGGGCAGTGGCGATCTGGATCATGATGAAGCCATCGTCGCTACCGCTCGCGCGACTGCTCCGGGGGCCACGATCTTTGCCGATGTGAATGGCGGCTGGTCGGTGGATGAGACCGTCCAGATGATAGGGCGGCTGTTTCCGCACAACTTGGTTCTGATCGAGCAGCCTATTCATCATCGTCTCGGGATCGAGGGGTGGGAGGAATTGAAAGCCAAAGCGCCTGTCGTGACGCTTCCCTTGTATGCGGATGAATCGGCACAAAATGCCGAAGACGTGCATCGTCTGGCCGGACTGGTGCTGGGCGTGAATGTGAAGCTGCTGAAATGCGCCTCGTTTGGCGGCGGAATCGAGATGATCAAGGCCGCACGGCAGCATGGGCTGGGCGTGATCCTCGGCTGTATGATCGAAAGCAGCCTGGGCACCACGGCGGCGGCGCATTTGGCCCCGTGGGCGGATTACGTGGACCTGGACGGACACCTGTATTTGTCCGATGATGACTATCTGGGCATCACCTTTGATGATGAAGGTCGCGTTGTCATGCCGCAGGCTTGTGGTATCGGAGCCCGTCCGCGAACGTAAGCCCTCACATCATGATCGAAGATCTCACCGCCCGCGCCCAGCATCATCTCCCGGAAGCGCTGCACTGGCTGCGGCGAATGGTGGACATCAACAGCTTCACCACGAACGTCCCGGGCATCGAAACCGTGGGGCTGGTCACGGCGGAATGTTTCGCCTCCCTCGGCTTCACGGCGGAGTCCGTTCCGGCTCTAAATCTGGAGCATGGTCCGCACCTGTTTCTGCGTCGTGCAGGCACGAATCCCACGGCCAAACCCATCGTGCTGGTTACGCATCTGGACACGGTTTTTCCGCCGGAGGAGGAGGTGCAAAACGACTTCCGCTGGCAGGAGGAGGGGGACCGTATTTATGGACCTGGAACGGTGGACAATAAGGGCGGCACCGTCCTGATCTGGCTGATGCTGCGCACGATGAAGGATGTCCTGCCGGATCTCTTTGAGCAGACGCATTGGCTCATCGCAGCGAACTCCGCCGAGGAGGTCATCGGCTCCGACTTTGCTGAACGAACCTCGGACCGCTGTGAGGACGGCGCGCGTTGTGTCCTGGTGTTTGAAGGCGGGCCGCGTGATGCGGAGGGGTATCATATAGTGACCTCGCGCAAAGGGCGGCTCGAATACCGCATCACCTGCAATGGCCGCGCGGCCCATGCAGGCAGCAATCACGCGGTGGGCATCAATGCCGTGGTGGAGCTCGCACGCCTGCTGCCGCGCATCCACGCGCTGACCAATCTGGATCGTGGCCTAACCGTGAATGTCGCCAGCATGCACGGCGGCACCGTGCTCAATCGCGTGCCACATCTGGCTGTCGTGGAGTTGGAAATGCGCGCCTTTAAACCCGAAGTGCTGGCCGATGCCGCAGTCGCGCTGGAATCCATGGCAGGTCGAACCGAGGCCGGTGCGGAGATCGTCATTGAGTGCCTGGGGACCACCGCCGCCTGGCCCGGCGGCCCCGCGACGGATGCGCTCTTCTCCGCCTGGCAGAAAGCCGGGGAAGCTCTGCAACTGTCCGTCCATCCCATGGCCCGGGGCGGCCTCAGCGATGCCAACTACCTCTGCACCCTGGCCCCCACGCTGGATGCCATGGGCCCCAGCGGCGGCAATGCCCACTGCTCCGAAAGAGCCCTCGATGGCAGCAAGCTCCCCGAGTTCGTGGACCGGGACAACTTCGTGCCCAAAGTCGTCATGAACGTCCTTGCGCTGGCCGAGATGAGGTGATTGAACCAAAGGACAAACAAAAAGCCCCGGATTTTGGCCGGGGCTTTGAATGAATGATTGGTTAGGCTGAACTTAGTTCGAGCGGCCCAGGTAGCTGTTGTCTTCGGTCTTCACGCTGATCTTGTCGCCAGGACCGATGAACAGAGGCACCTGTACGACCAGACCTGTTTCCAGGGTGGCAGCCTTATAGACGTTGTTGGCGGAGTCGCCCTTCACACCTTCAGGGGATTCGGTCACCTTCATCACCACGGATGGCGGCAGTTCGATGCCCACGACCACGTCGTCGGCGAACTGGACGGTGTACTTCTGGCCTTCGATCAGGTAGTCCTTGGCATTTTTCACCTGGCTCTCCATGAGGGTCACGTCTTCAAACGTTTCCGGGTGCATGAAGTGGTAGTCTTCGCCGTCCTTGTAGCTGTACTCATGCGGCTCGCGGTTCAGGTTCACGGCCTCAAGGGACTCGTTGGAGGTCATGCGCAGGTTGTACACCTTGCCGGTGCTCAGGGTGCGGATGGACATCTGCACGTAGGACGCCATGCGCGGCGGCGTCTTGAGTTCGAAATCGGACACGATGCAGACTTCGTTGTTGTAACGAACCGCGTGCCCCTTGCGGAGGTTGATGACTGGGGTTGATGCCATAGAGAGCGAGGGTTTTAGGCGTAAATGCGGGAAAAGCAAGGAGGGAATCCGCCGCCACTGGTTGGGGCAGGCATTCTGTCGTTAGGGGCTATTGGTCTAAAGCGGTGATTTTGCTCTTCGAAGTGTCCTCGCAGTAGTCGTGCGGCCCTTTTTATCGATTCGAAACTTGATTCCCCAACTCAGGGTTGGCATGGTTTGAGCACGCGAAAGCCTGAGCACACTCCATGATTCAATCTATGAAATACGCCGCAGTCCTCTTAGCCCTGTTTTGCACTTATTTGACCTCGTGCGCCACGATCAGTCCGCTCAAATCAAAACCGCCTTACAGCAAGATTACGGTCAATGAGCCTTTCACTTGGGGAGATGGTATTATTTTCATTCGTGCGGATATGCCTGCGGGAACTTACACTCCCCTTTACGAGGATGGCGGAGGCTATTATTATCAAGCGCCTCAGAAGGTCACTGGAAGAGATGCCTGGATGTCACTCCTCATGGATGGCGGGTTGTATTATGAGCGTGATGCCACTCGCCCTGAGAAAATCTACATCATTCGTGGCGCCAGTGGTGTGCCTGCGAAGGTGAGTATTGGCAATCGCGCCAATATTACCCTGCATCGTTGATGACCATCCATGCTTTGAATCCCTTGGTCTCGAAGCAAGGCGAGGGATTTAAGGCACGATGGTCACAGGTGTCCCCATGGGGCAGGCGACGAAGAATTTTTCGGCCATATGCCCAGGAAGGCGGATGCAGCCGTGTGAGGCAGGGTAACCGGGGAGGTACCCCTGATGCATGCCGACGCCGCCGTAGATGCGCATGAAGTAATACATTTTGGCTCCTTCAAAACGAGTGCCGGGGGGACGGCGGTCCTTGCGGTTGTCGATGTTGGTCATGATGACATTGCCATACATATCCTCATAGTCGCCATAGATGGAGGATTTGTGGTCGATGTCCTTTTCGATGACTTTGTATCTGCCAGGGCGGGTGTCATAGCCTTCAGACCCGGAGGAGATGGGGGAGCCGCCGGCAAGGTGACCGCCTTTGTAAAGATAGACCATTTGCTCACCGAGATTGATCTGGATGGAGGGGCGCCCGTGCATTTGGTCGGCATACCAAAAGGAGCTGTCGCTTCGAAAGAGACCGATGACGCGGGAGGGGAGTTTACGAGCAGCCTGAACGCCCTGTTGGCCATAACGGAAGATGTTTTGGCCGTAGCTTGCGGGGGCGTTGTAATAGCCCTGGCTGGAGCAGGCGGTGATGAGGGAGGTAAGCGCCAGGAGGCAGAGCAGACGGACGGGTATCATGCGGATCACGGAGAGAGCTTACGAACAGAGCATAAAGGTAGCCTGTTTACCTGCATTAGTTTCCAATCGTGATCCTGCTCTTGCATCCATGGATGCTTCATGGCTTCATAGGAGCGCATGAAGCCTCTTCTCACTCTCCTCTGTCTCTTGGCCACGGCAGCTTTTGCCGGGGAACCTGTCATCACGAATGCAGAAATGCAGGCGCTGAGTCAGCCCTGGAAACAAAATTCCATCGATGTGGAGGCCGGTTATCTCTGGAAGGTGGGCGGCGACACGCCGTTGGATTATGAGATCGCTCCGGTGATCCTGTCCTGGCGTCCGGCCTACATGATGCATCATGTTTTCAATGACGGGTCCGCCATTGTGGTCCGCAGCCGTTTCGCCGCGATTGGTCAGGCAATTGTGCAGGGGCCGGAGAATCATTATTTTGGATTTATGGCGGCACCTTCCTTGGAGTTTTGGGACCCCACGGGGACATGGTCGGTCTTTGGTCAGCTCGGCGGCGGCCTGGGCTGGATTGACTCCCAGGGCGTGGTGGGCGGTCAGGGCCAGGACCTGACCTACAATTGGTTCGCCGCAGCAGGCGTCTCCTATGCCATCACGGAAACGATGGCCCTGCGTGCAGGTGCGATGTTTCAGCACTTGTCCAATCAAGGGGCCACCGATCCAAACCCGGGCCTGAACTCCCTGGGCTTCACACTGGGCGTTTCCTGGGGCTTCTAAGACTGCTCCATGTTCAGCATTGTCGAAGCCATCCGTCAGCGTGCGACGCCCGAAGCGGTCGCGTTGGTCCAGAAAGACCGCACGCTCAGTTTCCAGGCCCTTTTCCAGCAGTGCGACTCCATCGCGGCGGTGATCCGGCAGCACCTGCCGCGTGATCCTGCGCGGGTGGACCGCCTGCGCATTGGGGTTCATTTCCCCAGCAGCCTGGACTACGTGCCGCTGGCCCTGGCCACACTGGCCGCCGAGGCCTGCTTTGTGCCCATTCCAGATGAACTGGCCGATGAGGAAAAACGCGACCTGGCCGCCCGCACCGGCCTGGATGCCGTGCTGGCGGTGGAAGCCGCCACCTGGCTGCCCGAGGGCACGGAAAAGCTGGGTGAGCTCACTCTCGCCGAACAAAAAGTGCTGATTCAGCGCTTGCCTCGGACGACGCCCGGTTTCCCGGTCACGGCGTTTGAGGGCATCAACCCCGCCTTCATCCGCTTCAGCTCCGGCACCACGGGCAAATCCAAGGGCGTGCTGCTGTCCCATGAATCCCTGCTGGAGCGCATCACGGCTGCTAATGAAGGCCTGCGCATCGGCCCTGGGGACCGCGTGCTGTGGGTGCTGCCCATGGCGCATCACTTCGCCGTGTCTATCGTGCTTTACCTGTATTACGGAGCCACGACCATCATCGAGGAAACCCACCTGGGTGAGGACCTACTGCGTGCCGGTGCCGAGCAAAAGGCCACCGTCATGTATGGCAGCCCGGTGCATTACCGCCAGCTCGTCGAGGCTCCGCCTGTCGCCGAATGGACGGCCCTGCGCCTCGCCGTGGCCACCGCCGCCGCGCTAGACTCCGCCACGGCGGAGAAATTTCGCGCCCGCTTTGGCCGTGATCTGGTGCAGGGCCTGGGCATTATCGAACTGGGCCTGCCCGTGCTGAACCTGGCCGGAGCCCAGGAGGCCCCCGAGGCCATCGGCCTGCCCCTGAGCGCCTATGAATGTGCCCTGAAGGACGACTCCGGCAACGAGCCTCCGACAGGCGAAGCAGGCGAAATCTGCCTGCGCGGCAAAGGCATGTTTGATGCCTACCTCGACCCCTGGATGAACCGCGCCGAGGCTGTGGATGCGGACGGCTGGTTCGCCACCGGAGACCTGGGCCGCCGCGATGCCGCAGGCCGGGTCACGATCTGCGGACGCAAAAAGACGCTGATCAATGTCGGCGGCATGAAGGTCTTCCCGGAGGAGGTGGAACGCGTGCTCGACTCCCATCCGAAGGTGCAGCGCTCCCTCGTCGAGGCCCGGCTGCACGCCCTGTATGGCGAGGTTCCCATCGTCCGCTACATCCCCAGCCCCGAAGGTGCCCCGACCACGATGGAGTTGCGCAACCACTGCCGAGCCCATTTGGCCGGGTATAAGATTCCGCTCATCTTCACCGTGGTACAGGAGTTGCCGTTAACGGCAAGTGGCAAGCTGAAACGGGCGTGAGTGGATGGCCTTCATCGGCCGCCTTTCACCTTAACAAAGACAGCAATTCACGCATTCGCAGCTCGATGTTCAGCAGGCTGGCCTGCACCATCGCCAGCCACTCCATGTCTGTGCCTGGAGAGGCATGCTGCATCATTTTATCCGTGGCATTCAAGGCAGCGCCAAAGAGCGGCAGAGATTGCTCCAGATCCACGATGAGGAACTGCCACTGCGCGTTTTTCTTTTCTGAAAATTGACGCAGCACATGCACTAGATGCGCGGTCAGATCCGCCACTGTGGACAACAGATGCATGACCGCAGGCCGAGTGCGCACCTCTTCATTGAAAACGAGCAATTGCTCGAACCGACGCAATTCCTGAGCAAGCGCCTGGGATCGTTTGGCCGGATTCTTCGGGGTTGATTTTGAGCCATTGCCCTGAGAAAGCCCTTTTTGTTCGGCCTCGTCTTCCAGCGCTGTAAAAGGATTGCCTGTGCTCAAGTCATGCGGCTCGAAGGGGTCCGGCATACCCGGCGCATGAAGAGCATTGGCGCGATCATGACTATCCCTTTGATGCAAAAGGAAGTGCTTTCGGCGCGCACGTGACTGCCGCAGCAGCGTGGCTTCTTCCTGCTCGCTCATTTGCCAGCGCGGCGCGCTGACGCGCATCTGCAGGTGCCAGGACTGAATCAGGATGCGCTGCCCCTGTTGATTGAACCACTCCAAAAACAGCAGGTTTTTTAAACCTGTCGGCTCGGGCATCAGACTTTGTCCGGCGGAGCGCCGCCTCGGCATCTTCGCTACCCGATAAGAGGCGGTCATGACCCCGCTAAAACCATGCTGCTGATGAAATAGCCAAGCGACCTCATCCAGATCACCATGCGGCAGCGGATTGTGCAGGTCCACCCGGCATCCCGCGATATCTCGGAGAAAATTACCCACCAATTCTACCCGCACCGGCTGGCTGGAACCCGCCACATGAAGCATCCCAGTCACCAGACCAGGCACTTCATTGGAGAGATAACCACCGAGGAGGGAGGATTCGAGGCAAAGGATCATCAGTTACTAGATAAACTAGAATCATATGCAGAATCGGGCAAGGAGGATTCGGGCCTGCGTCATGAGATTCTCTGAGATTGTGAGTCCGCCGTCCTGAGAGTAACATGCTTTTTAACGACGATTTTTCGCCCTCTTTCATGTCTCCCCGCCTCTTTTGGCTCAGTCTCGCCACCCTCGCTGCCGCCTACCTGATCTTTTGGTTATTGCTCATCGGTGCCACCGCAACCTATAGCACCCCGCAGGCTTGGCTGGACACCCTGATGAAGCCAGAGATCCGCTATGCCACCGGCCTGAGCCTGATCACCTGCACCGTCGCCGCTGCATTCGCCCTTCTCTTCGCCATCCCCATCGGTTATCTCATGGCCCGGCGTCAGTTTCCAGGCAAGACCCTTGTCGATGCTGCGCTGGACATCCCCATCGTCCTGCCCCCCATGGTCATCGGCCTCTGTCTGCTGATCTTTTTTCAAACACGAATTGGCAAGGCTATCGAGGCCTTGATCCCCTTCACCTACACCATCGCCGGGGTCATCCTGGCGCAATTTGTTGTCGCGGCCGCCTTTGCCATTCGCACCGTGCGCGGCACCTTCGATCATCTCTCCTCCCGGCCTGAAGACGTCGCCCTCACCCTGGGTGCCACCCGTTTCCAGGCCCTCTGGCACATCGCCCTGCCCAGCGCCCGGCGTGGCCTCGTCGCTGCCTTCTGCATCGCCTGGGCCCGCAGCCTGGGCGAGTTCGGCCCCATCCTCGTCTTCGCCGGAGCCACCCGATTCCGCACCGAAGTACTGCCCACTACCGTTTGGCTGGAGCTCAGCGTCGGCAACCTGGAGTCAGCCGTCGCCGTCAGCCTGATCATGATCCTCATCGCCTTGGCAGTGCTCCTGGTGGTAAGAGCCAGCGGGGAGCGGGTGTAAAACACCTCACTTTTGCCACTGGATCACCAGTTCCTGAGGCCGGTGGTCCGACCCCACGTCGGGTCCGATTTTCCGCTGCGAAATAACTAGCGGCGGGGTGCATAGTGCGTGGTCAATTGGGATGGCGAAAATCGTGCCCGCTTGCCAGGTCGGCATCCATGCAGGTTCGGGGCAGCGATAGTCAAGCTGAGTCCCGGCGCGCAGCAGCCTCATGCCCTGCGACCAGGGTGTCGAGTTCAAATCCCCAACGATGATCACCGGCACATCCTGTTTTTTTATCATCTCCGCCAACCCTCTGAGCTGGGTATTCCGGCTGCCTGCCATTCGTCTGCCGATGGGAGGCAACGGATGCGTGCCGATTAGCATCAATTCGCGGCCCCCAAGGGTCAACCGTGCCTGTATAGATAGCATGTCCGACTCTGAATTCGTGAAAACATGTAGATCCTTCAAAGGAACCCGGCTGAAGATGGCGTTGCCGAAATTGTCTTCCTGAGAACGTATCAGTGCGTGAGGAAAATCCGCTTTCAGCACCTCCAGAGCTTGTGCCCAGGCCGAGTCCACCTCCATGAGAAAAATGATGTCAGGGTTCACCTTTCGCAGGTAATCGAGAACACCTTGTTTGTTAGGATTCGAGGCGAGCACATTTAGACTTACCATCCGCAAAGACTCCGGGCCTACAGATGCCTGCCCGGGCAAGCCCAGCCCGAGACTGCCCAGGAGCCAAGCATTTAAAAGAAGCGACGCCAAGCCCACCATCAGAACCAAGCGCCGCCGCCTGAAAAGCGTCCACAGCACCGCCACAAGGCAGATGCCCAGATACTGCCAGCGAAAGTGACTGAACAAATCCAAGGCCCAATGCCAACGCCCCAGCAAACCCAGCCACGTGCCGCTGAGCGCCATGAGGATGAAGATGTCGAAAATCCCCTCAATGCGGACGCTGGCGGAAAGAAAAGGGCGTTTGTTGGGCATACAGTGGGTCTCCGTTATTTTCCAAACTGCTTCAGCAGCTTGTCATAGGCAGCATGATTTCCGATCCAAAACCAGATCATCTTATCGCCGTGTCGAACACCTACTGCACGAAAATCATCTGAAACACGAGCCGACCTAATCTCCTCGGAAGCATAAACTTTTTTTAAACGCAAACTGAGATGAACGGGATTCTCCGCCCACAGTGCATAGGCGTTGCGTGCGCTTTTGCGGACAGGCGGCGGCAAAAGTGCTAACAGGCGACGAAACGCCTCAGTTCGTTTCGAAATCATGACGGAGACTGAGGATTTGAGTCGAGCCCTCGAGCTCCTCAGAGATCGCTTCCCTTGCCATCTCAGATAACATCGACTGCGACTCAGAAAACAGCACGTCCCAGTGCTCTTCTGAATCGAGCTCTGCCAGAATAAAGCTGGCAAAGGTGTATTGCTTTTTTTCGGGCAGTTCCGTGAGGCGACGCATCACTTGATCCATCAGAGCAGTCATGCGTCTAGATTAAATCGACAATCCCTAATTAGCAACGTCCTCCAATGGAAGTTAACAGTCACCTACTTCTTCCCCTTTTGCGCCGCCGCCGTGAACCAGTCACCGCCGCCGCCACCAAAGGGATTGCCCATGCCGCCGCCTCCACCGCTGCTGCGATTGCGGTCTCCACCACCGCCGCCACCGCCAAAGCCACCGCGCTGACCGCCGCCACTTTGTCCACCGGCAGGAGCACCCGCTGGTCGCGGCCCGGCAGCGCCCGTCTTCTTCTCAAAGTCCGGCTTCGACTTCATGCTCAGGGCGATGCGTTTGCGCTGGATGTCCACTTCCGTGACCGTGACCATGACCTTTTGCGCCACCTTCACCACCTCCGCTGCATCACGCACAAAAGTATCACTGAGCTGGCTGACGTGGACGAGGCCGTCCTGGTGAACTCCGATGTCCACGAACGCGCCAAAGGCGGTGACGTTGGTCACGATGCCCGGCAGTTTCATGCCCACCGTGAGGTCCTTCATGTCATTGACGCCTTCGGCGAAGTTGAAAACCTCGAACTGCTTACGCGGGTCACGGCCCGGTTTGGCCAGCTCGTTCATGATGTCCTGCAGCGTCGGCAGGCCCACCTCTTCACTGACATACTTTTTCAGATCCAGTTTCTGGCGCAGGTCCGCCCTCTGGATCAGATCCGCCACTGTGCAGCCCAGATCCCCGGCCATCTTTTCCAGCAGAGGATAACGCTCCGGGTGCACCGCGCTGGCATCCAGGGGATTTTCCGCACCGCGAATGCGCAGGAAGCCCGCCGCCTGCTCAAAGGCTTTGTCTCCCAAACGCGGCACCTTCAGCAGTTCCTTGCGTGTCTTGAAGGGGCCGTTCTCATTGCGGAAGGCCACGATGTTCGCGGCATGGGTGCTGTTCAAACCGGAGACATAACTGAGCAGTTGTTTGCTGGCCGTGTTGATCTCCACACCCACGCCGTTCACCGCACTGATGACCACGTTGTCCAGGCTGCTCTTGAGCTGGTTTTGATCCACATCATGCTGATACTGGCCCACGCCGATGGACTTCGGGTCCAGCTTCACCAGCTCCGCCAGCGGGTCCATCAAACGGCGGGCGATGGACACCGCACCACGCACCGTGACGTCATGATTCGGGAATTCCTCGCGGGCCACTTCGCTGGCGCTGTAAATGGATGCACCGCTCTCGTTCACCATCAGCACCGGGATGGCTTTCGGCACGCCGATCTTATTGATAAAAGCCTCCGTCTCGCGGCTGGCGGTGCCGTTGCCGATGGCGATGGCTTCGATCTTGTAACGCTCGATCAGGTTCATGATCAGCGTCTTCGCCTGCATCAGGCTGTTGCCCTCGCCTAACAAATAAATCACATCATTGAACTTCAACTGCCCCTGCGCATCCAGCACCACCACCTTACAACCCGTGCGGAAGCCGGGGTCGATGCCCAGCACGCGCTTTTGACCGAGAGGCGCGGCCAGCAGCAGCTCGCGCAGGTTATCCGCAAACACACGCACGGCCTCGCCATCCGCCTTGCGCTTGGATTCCAGGCGCGTCTCAGTCTCCATGCTGCTGCTAAGCAAACGCTTGTAACTGTCCGCACAGGCCAGTTTCATCTGGTCAGAGCACGCATTTGCCCCTTTGACAAAGAGGTTCGTCAGTATCTGCACCGCCGCATCCTCCGGCGGGCTGATGCGCATGAGCAGGAAGCCCTCTTTTTCTCCCCGGCGGATCGCCAACATGCGGTGGGAGGGGATGGCCTTCAGCGGCTCGGACCAGTCGAAGTAATCGCGGAACTTCTGCGCATCCGCCTCCGTCTCTTTGCCAAACATCACCTTGGACACCACCGTGCTCTGCTCGCTGAACAGCTTGCGCAGAGCCGCACGCGCATCTGCATGATCGCTGATCCGTTCCGCGATGATGTCCCGCGCCCCACTGAGGGCATCCGCCACATCCTTGACCTTCAGTTCATCCGTCGCCGCATCCGGGTTCACAAACTTCGCCGCTTCGGCCTCCACGTTCACGCCATGGGTGAAGAGATTCGCCTCGATGAAATCCGCCAGCGGCTCCAGCCCCTTTTCCTTGGCAATGGTGGCGCGGGTGCGGCGCTTCGGCCTGAAGGGCGCAAAGATGTCCTCCAGGGTGTTCATCGTCTCCGCCTTCTCGATCTTCGCCCGCAGCACATCGGTCATCAGGTTGCGCTCCTCCAGAGACTTGACGATGGCCGCACGGCGATCATCCAGAGCCACCAGTTGCTCCATGCGCTCCTTCACATTCTGGATCTGCACCTCATCCATGGAACCCGTGGCTTCTTTACGATACCGGGCGATGAAGGGCACCGTAGCCCCATCGGCGAAGAGCTTCGCCGTCGCACCCACCTGGATGGCCCTCAGGCCCAGTTCCTTGGCGACACGTTCGACATGGGCGACATTGATGTTCAGTTCGTTGGCAGCAGACATGGTTGGGGAAAGGGAAGACAGAGGGTCAGAAATCAAAGGTCACGGCGGTTGGGAGCACACACACCGACCGGGACTGAGTTAGCGAAAGGGGTATCCAGGGCAACCCTGGACACTCCCGGACCCGAAACTTTTGTTTCACCTGCGGCTTGACAAAGCCCCTGCGCTTCCCGCGAGATACCCCACCTCACCGTTATTCGTCATCCCTATGCCCCTCCCCGCCCCCGTTGACCTTGATACACTGCCCGCCCTGGCTTTGGGCACCATTAAGGCCGCCAAGTTCCCCGTCCTGGCCACGATGGATGGCGACCAGCCCCGCGTCCGCCCTGTCTCCCCGGTGCGCACGGAGGGTTTCATCATCTACGTCGCCAACCTCCGCCGCTATGGCAAGACCGCCGAACTCGCCGCCAACCCCAAAGCCGAACTTTGCTACACCGATGACGACCACAACCAGGTCCGCATCACCGCCACCGCCGAGATCCTCACCGACCGCGCTGTGATCGAGGACATCTGGAACAGCAATCCCCTCCTCCGCGCCTATTTAAAAGACATCAACAACCCTGAACTCATCATCTACCAGTTCACCCCGAACCGCGTCCGCTACATGAAGGAATGGGCGCTGGAGTATCACAACGTGCCACTCCTCTAAAACACCCTTGGAGCGCTGCGCCTCCGTGGCATCTCCGCCTATGAAATGCCGACGAGGGCGTCGGCGCTCCAGGGGGTGAAAATCCGCAAGATGGGAGGGGTGTGGCTCAAGTATTGGTGTGCAGAATCTGAAAACGGATTACTGAGTAGGGTTTCTGTTTTACTGCTCAAGATCCATGCCCGAGACCGCTGCCATCACCAACATCGCCGCTTACAAATTTGCGAACCTGACCGACCTGAAGTCGCTAAGGGAGAATTTGGTGACGCTGTGCAAAGGCTGGGGCCTGAAGGGGACGATTTTGCTGAGCACGGAGGGCATCAATCTGTTCGTGGCCGGACCTGCGGCGGAGATTGAACTGCTGCTGGCTGAGCTGCGCGGGATTAAGGGGCTGGAAGGACTGGCCCCGAAATGCAGTGAAAGCGCGGAGCAACCCTTTCGCCGGATGCTCGTGCGCATCAAAAAGGAGATCATCGCCTTTGGGGTGGAGGGAATTGAGCCTGCGAAATACACCTCGCCGCGGATTGAGGCGCAGACTTTGAAACAATGGCTGGATGAAGGACGGCCGGTGACGCTGCTGGACACGCGCAATGATTACGAGGTGAAGCTGGGCACGTTTAAAAATGCGCACATTATCGGGGTGGACAGTTTTCGTGATTTCCCAGAGGCGGTGAGGAAGCTGCCGGAGGAGCTGAAGCACCAGCCCATCGTCACCTTTTGCACCGGAGGCATCCGCTGTGAAAAGGCGGCACCGTTTATGGAGCGGGAGGGGTTTGAGCAGGTGTGGCAGCTTGAGGGCGGCATCTTGAAATACTTTGAAGAGGTGGGCGGTGCGCATTACGACGGCGAATGCTTCGTCTTTGACCAGCGGGTGGGTGTGGACCCGGCGCTGTCCGAGACGGAATCGACGCAGTGCTTCATGTGCCAGTCGCCGTTGAGTGAGGAGGATCAGAAAGATCCGCGCTTTGTGGAGCATGTGTCTTGTCCCTACTGTTTCAAAACGACGGAGCAGCAGATGCAGGAAAACATTGCCAAACGGCACGCGCAGATCCGCCGCCTGACCACGCCACTGCCAGGAAGTGTGCCTTATGACAATCAGCAGCCCTTGAACGTTCCGAGGCTCTGCGATGGCCTGACGCTGCTGGAAACTCTGACGACGATTCTGCCGCATGTGCCACGGGAGGAGTTGCAGGCGCGTTTTGAGAATCAACGAATTCTGGACCAGGATGAGCGACCAGTGCAGCCTGACAAGATCGTGAGGGCAGGGGAGCGTTATCTGCGGCTGCTGCCGGGCATGGTGGAGCCGGATGTGAACATGGATATCCGCCTGCTGCACGAGGACGAGGCGTTGATCGTGCTGGTGAAGCCCGCGCCTTTGCCGATGCATTCAGGGGGCCGCTTTAACCGGAACACCCTGCACTATGTCCTGCAGGAGCTTTATCACCCGTACAAGCCGCGCCCCTGCCATCGCCTGGATGCGAATACGACGGGGCTGCTCGTGGTTGCCCGCACCCGTCACTTTGCGGGGCTGATCCAGCCTCAGTTCTCACGCGGCGAGGTGGAAAAGGTCTATCTGGCGAAGGTGCAAGGTTACCCAACCGAGGATGTGTTCGTCTGCGATGCGCCGATCAGCGATGTGCCGGGTGCGCTCGGTAGCCGAGAGGTGGATGAGGACAATGGTCGCGATGCCCGCACAGAATTCCGCGTGCTCCATCGGGATGCCGACGGCACAGCGTTGATTGAGGCCCGCCCGATCACGGGCCGGACGAATCAGATCCGCATTCACCTTTGGCAGCTCGGTTTCCCCATCGTGGGTGATCCGGTTTACCTGAACGGGGGGAAGGTGGGAGACACGCAAACTTTGGATATCGGGGCCGAGCCTCTCTGTTTGCATGCCTGGAAAGTTAATTTCATCCACCCTTTGAAGAAGGAACGGGTCCATTTTGAGGCTGAAGCCCCCGTTTGGGCTCGGGCCTGAGTCGGGTGGACCCGTGCGGGTCGTGCTGGGAAGAGAGGGGTTTACCTGATCTTCAGGAGGCACAAAAGGTTTAGATTGATTTAATTCTTGCTTTTTATGGTAAAAACCATAATTATTGAACTGAACAAGAATCAGATCCGTCTGCCCTTTTACCCCCTTCATGATGCCCCTCATCCAGCAAATCCTCGCCGAAGCGGGATGCGCCGACAACCCTGCGGTTCAGCAGGCGGTGGACGAGGCCTGCTACAATCAGACGTCGTTTGTTGAAGCGGTGCTGGATTGTGACGGCGTGCGGGAACGTGATTTCCTGATGGCCCTGGCGCATACGCTTTCACTGCCCTGGTGGGAGGGGAGCGGTGACAAACCCAGTGAGGTGGGGCTGCGCAGACACCTCCCGGCTGAGATTGCCCTGCGGCATCGGTTGCTGCCCATTGCGATGGAGGAGAAGGCTGAAGGTGACACCGCGAAACCGATGCTGCACATCGCCACCTTTGATCCGCTGAATCTGGTGACGCATCAGCGGGTGGCCTCGAGCCTAAATCATCCGGTCGTCTGGCATGTGGGGCAGCGCACCCGCATTGTCGAAGGGCTGCAAAAGCTCTATGGACTGGGCGCGGACACCTTTGAGAAGATCCTGCGTGGCCGGGCGGACTGGGGTGCGGAGGAACTGGGCGATGAAGTCACCGTCCTCGATGAGCCCGAGGACGAAGAGGCCAGTGTGGTGCGCTTTGTGAACCAGATCATCCGCCGTGGTCTGGAACAGCGGGCCACGGACATTCATGTGGAGCCGCAGCAGGACCGCCTGCGCATCCGCTATCGCATCGATGGACGTCTGGAAGAACTGGCCGTGCCAGAGAACATCAAGTCCCTGCAATCCAGTGTGATCGCCCGTCTGAAGATCATGGCGCGGCTGGACATCGCGGAAAAACGCCTGCCTCAGGATGGTCGTATCAACCTCGAACTGGACGGCCTTCCTATCGATGTGCGTGTGGCGACGATCCCTAGCGTGGAGGGGGAGAGCATTTCCCTGCGTCTGCTTTCCCAGCAGGCGATGACCATCGGACGTCTTGGCCTAACCGATACGGTGAAACCGGTGGTGGATGAACTGCTGAAACTGCCCAACGGCATCATCTTGATCACCGGCCCCACAGGCAGCGGCAAAAGCACGACCCTGTATGCCTTCCTCAGTGAGATGAACCAGACGCATCGGCGCATTGTGACCATCGAAGATCCGGTGGAATACAAGATGCCGGGCATGGTCCAGATTGCCGTGAAACCTGAGATCGGGCTTACTTTTGCTACTGGTCTGCGGAGCATTCTGCGTGGTGATCCCAATGTGGTCATGGTGGGGGAAATGCGTGACCTGGAAACGACGGAGATCGCCATTCGTGCAGCCCTGACTGGTCACCTTGTTTTCAGCACCCTGCACACGAATGACGCCATCGGCGGCATCACCCGCCTGGTGGACATGGGTGTGGAACCCTTCCTCGTCAGCAGTGCGGTGCGCGCCTTCTTTGCCCAACGTCTGGTTAGGAAACTCTGCCCGCTTTGCAAGACCCCGGCGGAGGTGGAGCGTGAATACCTGCGCAGCATCGGTTTCCCTTTGAATGTGTCTGGCAAGATCATGCGCGCGGTCGGCTGCGAGGGCTGCCGTAGCAGTGGTTATCAGGGGCGCGTCAGCATCTATGAAGCAGTGCTGATGACGAATGCGCTACAGCATCTGATCAATACCCGGGCGCATCCGGCGGAGCTTCAGAAGCAGGCGCAGCGTGACGGGTATGTGCCCATGCGGGGCTACGGTTTTCAAAAGGTGCTCGCGGGTGAAACGACAATCGAGGAGGTCCTCA
>Ga0247832_1000675_pt1 | contig 68281 bp, 69 predicted proteins | sample LaCruzMarch2015__10_FD_192407 | JGI IMG/M metagenome (GOLD analysis project Ga0247832, IMG submission 192407) | Freshwater microbial communities from meromictic Lake La Cruz, Castile-La Mancha, Spain - LaCruzMarch2015_4m | ecosystem: Environmental > Aquatic > Freshwater > Lake | place: Spain... | reverse complement strand
CTCCTACAGCCTCAATTGGTATCAACGGTCAACAAGAATATACAGTAAGAATTGGAGAAACAATTCCTGCAATAACATGGGCAGGTACTCCAAGTACTACAGCTTCACCTATGACATATGTCACAAAATACACAGTTGCTTCTAACAAGGAAGCTGTTTGTGGATTTAAGAGTGGAACATGGACATACGGTAAAACAGCAAGTGGATCATCTCCTGTAACAGCTATGCAAGGAGCTACTAGAAGAGGTTGTGAAGTTACTTACACATATACAGTTACAAACACTAAAACAAATCAAACTACCAATAGTTTACCTTTCAAGTTAATTTACTCAGATCAATTAACAACACCAGACGGACAGATAGGATTTAATTCTACTTTCACTGGTGATACTACAAAGACTGTAAAGACAGGTGAGACTGTGCCAACAATCTATTGGGCAGCTAACGCTAACTCTAACAAAGCTGTAACTAACTTAGAGGTTACTAAGAGCACAGGTGCTCCTTCTTCTACTACATGTAGTGGTCTAAAAACAGGAGTATGGACACAAGGAAACACAACTGCCGCACGTAACTCTCCGGTAACTGCAGCAGTAAAGGCTATGGAAGGTTGTACACTTAAGTTTACTTACGTAGCAAGTAACACTGTGTCAGGTTCAACTGATACAACTCCTCCGTCTGTAACAGTTGTTTATGAGGCTAATACTTCTGCAACTTCAGCTCCTACAGCCTCAATTGGTATCAACGGTCAACAAGAATATACAGTAAGAATTGGAGAAACAATTCCTGCAATAACATGGGCAGGTACTCCAAGTACTACAGCTTCACCTATGACATATGTCACAAAATACACAGTTGCTTCTAACAAGGAAGCTGTTTGTGGATTTAAGAGTGGAACATGGACATACGGTAAAACAGCAAGTGGATCATCTCCTGTAACAGCTATGCAAGGAGCTACTAGAAGAGGTTGTGAAGTTACTTACACATATACAGTTACAAACACTAAAACAAATCAAACTACCAATAGTTTACCTTTCAAGTTAATTTACTCAGATCAATTAACAACACCAGACGGACAGATAGGATTTAATTCTACTTTCACTGGTGATACTACAAAGACTGTAAAGACAGGTGAGACTGTGCCAACAATCTATTGGGCAGCTAACGCTAACTCTAACAAAGCTGTAACTAACTTAGAGGTTACTAAGAGCACAGGTGCTCCTTCTTCTACTACATGTAGTGGTCTAAAAACAGGAGTATGGACACAAGGAAACACAACTGCCGCACGTAACTCTCCGGTAACTGCAGCAGTAAAGGCTATGGAAGGTTGTACACTTAAGTTTACTTACGTAGCAAGTAACACTGTGTCAGGTTCAACTGATACAACTCCTCCGTCTGTAACAGTTGTTTATGAGGCTAATACTTCTGCAATAACATCTAGTATTACTTCTTCAGCAACAATAGCTAGAATTGGTGAGACTGCACCAACTATTACATGGTCATCAAGTGATAATACTAATTCATGGAATACTATAGTAGAGGTGTCTAAAGATCCTTCTGTTAATACTCCAGCTACATGTGGAGCTGTGACTTGGGTAAATGGTAAAACAAAAAATGGATCAGCGTTGGCACCTGCACCTACTCAAAACTTAAATGGTTGTATAATTAAGTTTAAATATACCGCATCACATACTATGACAGGTGTTGCACCAACTACATCAGAGGTGTCTGTTACTTATAGCTCTGCGGCACCTACAGCTAGAATACTTATTGGTGGTCAACAAAATCACACAGTAAATATTGGTGAAGCTGTACCTGTAATAACTTGGGAAGGTACTCCTTCAGGTACTGGTATGACTTATGTTACAACTCGTACTGTTCCTGCTGATAAAGTTTTATCTTGTGGTTTTTCTAGTGGAACATGGACATACGGTAAAACAGCAAGTGGAGCAACTCCTGTAAATACACCAGAAACAGGTTCTAGAAGAGGTTGTATTGTAACTTACACATATACAGTTACAAACACTAGAACAGATCAACCTGTTAGTGCGACAGCTACCTTAAATTATTCTAATGATCTTGTTCTTCCAACAGCTACGTTGAAAGCTAATGGCTCAGATGTAGCTTCATTTACAATACCTACGGGTGGCACTGCTCCTACGATATCTTGGGAAAGTACAAATGGTAATAATTACTCAACTACAGTAGCTAATAATGGTAAATGTGCAGGTGTAAGTAATGGAGCTTGGTCACAGGGCAGAACTGCGTCTGGTTCTGCGCCAGCGCCAGCTGTTGCTGCTAATATGAATGATTGTGAGATAACATATACTTATAGCGTTAGAAATACTATAGCTAATAGTGGACCTGTTAGTGATACGTTAATTGTTAAGTATCCAAGTGCTAGTACCACCCCTGTTACAACAATAATTACTCCAACAATTGCAAAAGGTGCAACAGGAGAGAAGGTTACTCTTGTTCAACAAGCACTTAAACAAGCAGGCTACTTTAAAGATGAAGTCACAGGATACTTCGGTGATGTTACTAAGAATGCAGTAGCAGCTTTTCAGAAGGCAAATGCACTTGATAATGTAGGTGCTGTAGGTGCAGTAGGACCAAAGACCGCCGAACTACTAAATAAGTTGTTAGGATTCTAATTTCTTGCTTTTTAGCGACTTTCTGATAATCTCTAGAGACTATGTCTCAAGATAGATTGATAAAAATAAAATGTTCTGAAACAGGACATGTTCGCTATACTAGAAAGAATAAGAAGACTGACGAAGGGAAGAAGTTAGAACTTAAAAAGTACAATCCTAAACTTAGAAAGTACACTGTTTACAAGGAAACAAAGAAATAAGATAAAAACGCCACATAAACGTGGCGTTTTTTGTTTAATTCTGTTAAAGTTTTTAGATTGAATAGGGCGATTAGTTAAATGGTATAACGTTGGTCTCCAAAACCGATGTCGAGGGTTCGATTCCTTCATCGCCCGCAAAAAATGAAAGATAATATAAAATTATTGTTTTCAGAAAATACTGTTGATAAAGCTTTAGTTAATTTTGTAGATAATGTTGATTCTATAAATATAAAAAGTAATCTTGTAGAAATTGGATGGAAAAGTGTTTTAAAATATAGAGATAATCTTTTTGTTAGTAATTTGCTTAGAGTTTTGGATTACGATTTTAGTGATGGGATTTTAAATTTTAAAGTAGCTAATGATGTTACTTATAAAGATGTTGTTGGTTTAAGGAAATATCCAGAATTTATGAAGTATGTTTCTTTAGATGATATATATCAAGTGCTTTCTTGTATTATGTTCGTAAGGACTTCTTGTGGATCATTTGTATTAGTTGAAAGAGATAGTGGTGACTGGCCTCATTCTGTTGAGCTATCTGGAGGATTTGTTAAATCTGATCATGTCTCTAATGATTTATTTGAATTCGTTAAAGACAGGGTTGTTAGGGATTTTTCTATTAATGAAAATAATATTGAAAAAATTAATTTTGTAGGTGTTATTGATTTTAAGTCTATTTGTGAAGTGATGAATGTATTTTTAGTTGATATAAATATTACTTTTGAAGAACTAGAAAATAATGGCTGTTTGATTCATAAGTTACCATTAAATTATTCATCAAAAGATCATAGTGAATTATTTTCTTTACCTATGCATTATCCAACTTCTGTTGTTTTAGATTTGCTATTTAAAAAAATTAAATAAATCTCTTTACCTCTTTCTCTATTTTATTAATATCTTTAGGATTAAACCATTTAATACGATCATCTCTTTTAAACCAAGTCCTTTGTCTTTTTGCGAATTGCCATATTTTAGTTTCTAATTCTTCTAGCGTTTCTTTTCTACCTATTTTGTTTTGTATAAATAAAGCCAAATAACGATATTCTAAACCTAAAGATTCTAGTCTTTTCCAGCTAACTTTTTCTATTTTATGTAAATTCTCCACTTCCTTTAGCATGCCAGTTTTCATTCTTTTTAAAAGTCTGTCATGAATTCTTTTTCTTAAAATTTCATCTTGCCAGTCTAAACCAATCTCTAGTACATTATATTTTAAATCTTTTTTCACTTTAGGTATGCTACCTAACTCTTTTGAGATTTCTATCGCTCTTATAAGTCTTACTCTATTTTTTATATCTATATTTTCTGCTCTCTCTGGATCAAGTTTCTTAAGTGTTTCCAAAAGTTTCTCAGTTGTTTGTTTTTCTAATTTGTTTCGTAAAACATTATTTGCTTTAACTTCCGGAAAAATTAAACCGTCAACAACTGTACTTATATAAAATCCTGTACCACCACATAGAATGGGTAACTTTCCTCGCTTGTGAATATCAGTGATTATTTTTTCTGTTTTCTTTTTAAACTGCGCCACAGAAAAAACACTTTTTGGTGAAATAATATCTAGCATATAATGCTTCACTCCAAGCATTTCTTTTTTAGTAATTTTTCCAGACCCAATATCTAAGCCTTTATAGACTTGTCTAGAATCAGCAGAAATAACTTCGCCGTTATATTTTTTTGCTATTTCTACTGCAAGGTCGCTTTTTCCTGTGGCTGTTGGACCGAGGATTACGAGAAGTTTATTCATTTTGTGCCGAAGGAGAGAATCGAACTCTCACTTCTTGCGAAACACGATTTTGAGTCGTGCGCGTCTACCAATTCCGCCACTTCGGCAATTTTCATAGTCTATGTGATTTTTGTAGATAAATCAATTAAATATATTTAATATAAATTTATACAAAAATAGAACATATTTAATTGTCATATCAATATGATTATTTAGTGAAAAATTTTGATCTCTGGAATGTTACAAAAAAGAATATTGATAGTCTTGGTCAGTATAAGTTTTACCATCCTAGAGATATTTGGTGGTGTACTTTCGGATTAAATATTGGCTTTGAACAAGATGGAACCGGCCATGAATATGAAAGACCGGTATTGATATTAAGAGGTTTTAATAAACAGATTTGTTTGATAATTCCTTTGACCACTTCAAAAAAGAAGAATAAATATTTAATACCGGTTGGTTTGATTAATGGTAAAAATGCTCAAGCAATAATTTCACAAATAAGACTTATAGACACTAAACGTCTCAGTAACAAAATAGGGATTATTGATAAGGAGAGGTTTTCAGAAATTAAAAAAGCCGTCAAAGATTTAATCTAACGACTCTTTTTTCTCCCTTTGTAAGGGCGAGCCCGAAGGCATTTGTAATTAAAATATTAGCAAACCATCTATTCTTGTCAAATTTGAGTCTTTAGGTTTTATTTATAATTTCTTTAATAAAAAATGATTTTTGTAGATAAATCAATTATGGTACAATCTTCTCAACTTATGCAAAATTCATCATTCAGAGATAACGCGGTATTCTTCGTAGAGATAGAAAAGGTAAAGCCAAACCCATATCAGCCTAGAAGAGAGTTTGATCCTGTAGCTCTTAAGGATCTTTCAGAGTCAATAAGAATGTACGGCATACTTCAGCCTCTTACAGTTACAAGAAAAGAATTTCAAAAAGAAGATGGTGGTCTAGCTGTTGAGTATGAGCTTATTTCTGGAGAGCGACGTTTACGAGCTTCAAAGCTTGCAGGACTTCGTGAAGTGCCGGTGCTTATTCGTTCAGAAGAAGATGATGATAGGGTAAAGCTAGAGCTTGCTATTATAGAAAACCTACAGAGAGAAGATCTTAATGCCGTTGATCGTGCTAGAGCATTTAAGCAGTTAGCTGATCAGTTTGGTCTTAAACATTCTGATATTGCAGCAAAGGTTGGTAAGAGTCGCGAATATGTTTCAAACACAATGAGACTTCTTACATTACCAGAAGAAATTCTAATTGCTCTTACAGAAAGAAAAATATCAGAAGGACACACAAGACCTCTTTTGATGTTGCATGACAGACCAGAGGAGCAAAATACTCTCTTTAGAGAAATTATTTTAAGAAAAATGACAGTTAGAGAAGCTGAAAGAATTTCTAGAAGAATTGCACATGATAAAATTAGAAAAAAGGACAGAGTATTTTCTCCTGATATTGTTGAGATGGAACATCAAGCAAGTGAAGTTCTTGGAACTCGTGTTCATATTGAACCAAAAGAAGTTGGAGGAAAAATTCAGATTGATTATTTTACAGATGAAGATTTGAGGAAAATTCTTGCTGTGTTGAATCAGGAAAGAGGAAATAGTGATTCCGCCTACGCTGAAGCTACGGCGGACAGGCAGTTGTCAGAACTTAATAGCGCTACGTCTTTAATGATTGAAGATGATAGTACACAAGAGGACGTTGAAGAAGATGAAAATTATTCAATGAAAGATTTTAGTATATAAATTATGGTAAATATAACAGAGAGTGGTAAAACTAAAGAACCGTTAGATTTAATTAAGAATATTATAAAAAGTCTTGGTTACAGCGGAGAAATACAGGTAAGATTAGATGAAAATATTCTTACTATAATTTTTCCTTACATACTAGAGGATGAAAAACGTATTAATTATGCTGAGTTGCGAATAACTTTATTGAAAGCATTAGAAGATAATGGATATGGAAGTTATGATGTTAGAGTTATTGAGGAAAAAATATTTTCTGATGAACAACTAAACTAGTTTATTATCTCATCATCTCCAAAGCTTTCTCTAAATCTATACTCTCTATTTTCACATCATCAGGAATATAAAATCTCTTAAGTCCTTTTTTGAAAAAGTGACCAGACTTACTTTTGTACAGAGTTATATCTTTATTTGTCTTTGGATGTTTGCCGATAACTTTTACTATTTCTGTACCTTTTGGTGCTTGCTTAGGTTCGGCTAAAACTTCTAAAGCCCTTTTTAAATCTATACTGTACGGACTGTCTTTTTTAAGTGATCTAAACTCTCCATTGTGTCCTATATATGGACCAAAACGACCAATGTTTGCGATTATTTCTTGCCCTGTTTCTGGATGATTACCGAGAGATCTAGGTAACGCTAAAAGATGCAAAGCTTGTTCAAGGCTTATTGTGTCAGGGTTAATATCTTTTGGAATACTAGCTCTTTTTGGTTTAATCTTGCTTACTTTTTCTTGTTCACCGACTTGTACATATGGACCGAAGCGACCGTTTAATACATATATAGGTAGATTATTGTCTGGGTATGTTCCAATAGACTCACCAATTGAAACTAGTTTACCATCAATAGTCAATGCACCATCACATTCTGGATATTTGCTACATGACAAAAATTTACCACTTTTACCAAGTTTAATTTGCATAGCGCTTTTACATTTTGGGCAGGTGTGTTTTGGATCCGCTTCTCCTAGGTTTGTAATTTTAGGTATGTCTTCTTTTGATAAAACATCTTTTGTAAAAGGGCCGTAGAAATCTTTTAATGTTTTTACATATTCTCTTTTTCCTTCAGCTATATCATCAAGTTCATTTTCCATTTCAGCTGTGAAAGAATCGCTTATGTATTGAGAAAAGTTTTCTTCTAAAAAACTAGATACAACATCACCTGTGTCAGTAGGGATGAGTGTTCTTCCTTCTTTTAGAACGTAGCCTCTAGTTTCTATTGTTCTAATAATGCTTGCGTAAGTTGAAGGGCGACCAATACCTCTTTTTTCAAGTTCTTTTATGAGACCAGCTTCTGTGTATCTTCCTGGTGGTTGAGTTTGTTTTTCTTCTGAATCTATTTTTATTAAATCTAAAATATCTCCAGCTACAATGTGCGGCACCTCTGTTTCTTCTCCGCGAGCTCTAGGGTCTGCTTTTAACCATCCTTCTGAAATTATTCTTTGACCACTTACAGAAAAATCTGGAATTTCACCATTGTTTATTTCTACAATTAATTTTGTTCTTAACATTTGAGCATCAATCATTTGTGATGCAACTGTTCTTGCCCAAATTAATTCGTATAGATTTTTTTGATCTGAATTTATTCCAGCACTTTTCATATTAAAGTTTGTAGGACGTATTGCTTCATGAGCTTCTTGTGCATTTTTACTTTTCTTACTAAATACTCTAGCTTCAAAATATTTCTCACCAAATTGTTTTGAAACAATACTTTTTATTTGACCGATTGCTTGTGACGAAAGGTTAGTGCTGTCTGTTCGCATGTATGTTATTAGACCAGCTTCATAAAGTCTTTGTGCAACTTGCATTGTTCTTGATGGAGAAAAACCAAGTCTAGTGCTCGCGGTTTGTTGTAGAGATGAAGTTATAAAAGGAGGCTTCGGAGCTCTTTTTGCTTGAGTTTCTTTTACATCTTTTACTTTCCATTCGCCACTTTTACCGACAGAAAGTATTTTTTCAACTTCTGTAATTTCACTTGGTTCTTTAGAACAAACAACTGTGAATTTTTCTTTATCCTTCTTAACGTCTGCAGTGATTACCCAGAATGTTTCCGCATTAAAAGCTCTTATTTCTCTTTCACGTTCCATTATTATTCTAAGTGCCGGCGACTGAACTCTTCCTGCTGAAAGTCCGTATCTAACTTTTTTCCAAATTAATCCAGAAAGATCATATCCAACCAAACGATCAAGAACTCTACGAGCTTCTTGTGCTTGTTTTAAGTTCATATCAATAGGTCTAGGGTGGGCGACAGCCTCTCTTACAGCACTTTCTGTTATTTCATTAAAAACAATTCTTTTAGCTTTTTTAAGATCTATAGCTTCGCTAATGTGCCAAGCTATTGCTTCACCTTCTCGATCAGGGTCTGTTGCAAGTAAAATGTCATCAGCTTTTGCAGAAAGTTTTTTTATATCAGATATAACTTTTATTTTATCTGGAGAAGTAACATAGTGTGGAATAAAACCGCCCTCTATGTCGATAGCTTTATTATTATTTTTTGGTAAGTCTCTGATGTGTCCAATAGATGCAACAACTTTAAAATCACCAAGAGGCTTAAGATATTTTTCTATTGTTTTTGCTTTTGCTGGGGACTCAACAATGATTAATGTAGACATATTTAAAACAAGTAATACTACATATATTTATTTTTGGCAAATTAATAAAAATAAACCTCATAAAAATTTCATTTGACTTCGGTATTTTTTTTGAAATAATAAATATACAAATGCCTTCGGGCCGGCCCCTTGTTTGGGGAGAAAAATAAAAACCATTAGAACATATCTCTAATGGTTTTTATTATTTTATTGAACGCTGTTTTGTCTATTGTTTTTATGTGTTGATCTAGTCTTTTTGTATCAATGAGTCTAATTTGTGAAATTATTAATTGTGCATTTTTACTACCTACGATACCTAACGGTATTAGGTATCTGTGTTTTTTAGTTGATGTTGTTAGTGGTGCTATTAGACAGGCTTGTCTACTAAATCCTTTTAGGATTATAACTGGTCTTGAAAATTCATATCCTGTGCCATCTTGTTCAGATCCAATATTTATGCCCAACCTACACCATCTTATTTGGCGCTCGTGATATAGGGGTAGATAGTTATTGTTTAAATCTATTTCTTTTTTAGATTTATTCCATTTGTCAAAATCTTTAATCATTTTTGGCAAATTAATCCTTTTATTTCTACAATTAAATCTTTCAGTTCTAACATTGTTAATGCTGAGTTTATTTCGTAAAGAGGTTTATTTAATTTTATACACAAATCATCTTTGGATATTGGTGATCTTGTAACTTCAATCATTATTTCTTTTTCATTTTCAGGGAGGTTTTCTATAGATATTATTTCTGACTTTTGATAGGGAATATTAAAAACATCAAGTATGTCTTCTGTTTTTGTTACGGGTACAGCACCGCATGATAATAAAAAGTTCGGCCCTTCTGAAAGATTAGAAAAAATTGATCCAGGCACAGCCATAACTTCACGATTATAGTCTAGAGCTAATCGAGCTGTTATCTGTGTACCAGACTTTTTTCTTGATTCTATTATTAGTACTCCTTGAGATATTCCTGCCATTATTCGATTACGTTTTGGGAATAGCCATGCCGCTGCTTTTTGTTTTGGGTAGAATTCTGACAATAAACAACCACCCGATTTAATTATTTCGTTTGAGAAGTTGATATTTGATTTTGGATAAAGCACAGAATCATCTAATCCAGAACCAGGGACTGCAATTATAGGTATATTGTTTTCTAGTGCTATTTTATGTACTAGGGTGTCGATTCCAAAAGCTAGTCCAGAAACTATACCTATATTATATCTCCGTAGTCCTGGAATGATCTTTTCGCATGCTTGTTTGCCATATGGTGTATGTTTTCTAGATCCAATAACACACAACCATGTTGTTTGTAGGTTTGGTTTTGGGCCTTTTATAAAAAGTTCTATAGGAGGGTCGGGTATATGTTTAAGTAATTTTGGCCAATCTGACTTATTTAGCCTTTTTATTTTAGTCATTTGCTCAAGATACACTTTCTGTTATGATGTCTAGATAAAGAAATATTAAATAACTAGTTAATAGTTATTAGTTATTAGGACTATAAATAACGCCCTACTAACTACTAGCTACTTTCTACTAACTAAACATATGCTTGATATAAAATTCATCAGAGAGAATAAAGACTTAATAGCTGAAGGAGCTAGAAAGAAAAAAATCACATTTAATGTAGATGAAATTTTGGCTATTGATGATGAAAGGCGAGCTCTTATGGCTGTTATTGAAGAAAAGAAAGCAAAACAAAATGAAGTAAGTACAAAAATAGTACAAGCAACTCCAGAAGAAAAAGAAGTGTTTCTTCAAGAAATGAAAACCCTAAAAGAGGGCTTGCAAATAGATGAAGACAAATTTAAAGACATAATGTTGGGATGGAGAAAGTTAATGCTTCGCGTTCCTAACATTCCAGACGTGTCTGTGCCAGAAGGAGATAGTGATGCAGGTAATGTTGAAATTAGAGATTGGGGAGTTAAACCACAATTTACATTTGAACCAAAAAATCACATAGACTTAATGCTCGGTCTTGATATGGTTGATTTTGAAAGAGGAGTAAAAATTTCTGGATTCAGGGGATATATTCTAAAAAATGATGCTGTGCTTTTGCAGTTTGCATTACAACAGTTTGTTTTGGAGGAATTAAGAGCTAAAGGATTTTCTCTTATGATTACACCTTCAATGGTTAATCAAGAGACTCTTCTTGGTACTGGATATTTGCCAGATGGAGCAGATGATCTTTATGTAACTCAAGATAATGATTATCTTTCTGGTACTGCAGAAGTTCCTACAATGAGTTATTACTCAGGCGAAGTTATTGATAAAAAAAATTTTCCTATAAAAATACTTTCTTACTCACCATGTTTTAGAAGAGAAGCAGGAAGTCATAGCAAAGACACTAAAGGTCTTAAGCGTGTTCATGAATTTTACAAATTTGAACAAGTTATTTTGTGTGAAGCTAATCATGAAGAATCTGTAAGATTGCATGAAGAGTTAACACAAAACTCAGAAGAGCTGTTACAAAAATTAAATATTCCTCACCATGTTGTTATTAATTGTGGTGGAGACTTAGGTCAGGGGCAAGTTAAAAAATATGACATAGAGGCTTGGTCACCAGCTCAGAAGACTTATATAGAAACTCACTCATCTTCTTATTTTCATGACTTCCAAACACGAAGACTTAATATTAAATATGTAGATGATGATGGCTCAAGAAAATTAGCTCACTCATTAAACAATACAGCTCTAGCATTTCCTAGAATATTTGTACCTTTGATAGAAAATTATCAAAATGAAGATGGTTCAATAAGAATTCCGGAAGTTCTGCAAAAATATATGGGAGGGAAGACAGTGATTAGTGTTCAGTAATCAGATTTCAGTATTAATATATTTTGTCGTGTTACAATACTGATTGGATATGATGAACAAAAAAAGTCCTTATCAGACCGGTAAGCTCGCAAAAAGAAAGAAGAAGATTCTGATCATTAGGGTTGTGCTAGGTGTTGTATTTTTAGTAACTTTTATTTTAGGTATAGCTTTTTGGTCTAATAGTGAATCTTTAACTGTTAGCTCTGTAATAGTTGAAGGGGATTCTTTTATTCCTAAAGAAGATCTTGAAAAAATAGTTAGAGAAAATATACAGGGTAGATATTTATTTGGTTATGCAAAAAATAATGTTTTGTTGATTCCAAGTAGAACTATTGAAAAAGATATTATGTCTAAGTACCCATCAGTAGAAAAGGTTACTGTCGGCTTAAAAAATCTAGATACTTTAAGTGTTTCTGTAAAAGAATATGAACCTGTTGCTAGGTGGTGTAAAGATACTAATGATAAAAAATGTTTTTTTATAAATAAAAAAGGAGTAATTTTTATTGAGGAGCCTTTGGTAAATACTTATGAACTTTTAACTTTCTATGACTTATTAGAAGATTCTCCAATAGGTTCAGAATATGTATCAGCTGAATTTGTTAATGATATTGTCTCTTTTAACTCCATGATTAATAAGATTGATTTAAAGATAGTAAATGTTCACCCTAAAGATAAAGAAAAAGATTTAGAGACTTTTATTTTAGAGACTGATCATGATGTAGATTTGTATATAGATAGAAGTGATAAAATGAGCGATGTATTTAAAAATCTTATGACAGTTGTAGACCAAGAGGCAATACATAAGGCTCAGTTTAGAAATATAGACTATATTGATTTACGTTTTGGAAATAAAGTTATTTATAAACTTAAAGAATGGAAATAGTTTGTCGTCACAAGCATTTAAAATTGGTATAATTTAGCAAATGTTATTCATTCAACTTATTCCTTACTACATAGCATGGCACTATACTCAGGGAGTAAAAGATCTCTTTAATATATTTAAAACATTCATTTGGTTCGTTCCTAGTTTTTTCTCCATTGATACATTACTTAAAACACTATTGGCACCTTTTCAAAGATTAAGTGAACACTATAGAGGAGGCTTGGATATTGAAGATTTTATGAGTGTTTTTGTTGTTAATGTTGTTATGCGATTTGTCGGTCTATTTGCTAGGTCCGTAATTATATTTTTTGGTATATTTTCTTTCTTATTTACACTAATATTTGGAATTGTCTCTATATTTGTTTGGCTACTATTGCCAGTTCTTACTGTATTTTTATTCGTTATTTCTGTTATAGCTTTCTTTAAAACATCATGATATTTGCAGAACTAGAGAGAAAAGCATATAGAGTATACCCAGCAACCTTAGTAGATAAGTTTGGTAATCATCAGTATAGAAACAGGGTTAGAACATTTTTACTTTGTATATTGATAATTCTTCTTTTTGCTATCTGCGCTCAGATGATTTTTGATATACCATTTCTCGATTCTAATATGTATAAGTTTAGGGGCATATTTCTTTTTATATTTTCTACATGGCTGTCTCTTTTTATGTTGGAAGCAATGTATTTGTCATATTATTTTAAAAAAGATGCCACCATTGATTTTGCATTAGCTTCAATAATATTAGATACAAATCCCAATGATGTTACAAAAAGTTTATTAATTTCAAGACTGGGACAGTACTCTATGTTGCGTTTAGGTATAGCATCTCGAGAGTTAAGTGCATTTTTAAAAACAAGAAGCGACTTTGTTACAACATCTGAGTATGTAATAGTGCCAGATGAAAGAAAGAATTTTATAACACTTGCAGAATACGGTAGGTCTTTGATGCATTATGATGATGATTTAAAAAGATTTTTAGCTCAAAAGAGCGTTACTCCTGAAATGTTTAGACATACTCTTATGTGGGTGGCTAAGAATCAGGTTAAATCTAGAGAGTATGATTGCTGGTGGAGTAGAGACAATCTTGCGCGAGTTCCTAGTCTTGGAAGAAACTTTTCTTTTGGGCAAGTGTTTTTACTTGAAAAGTTTGGGCACTCTATATTTTTTGAAGATTCATATAAACATTTAGGAGATAAGTGGAGATTACAAAAAGATAATGTAATTACATTAGAGCAAATTTTAATGAAAGAGTCTGGAGCAAATATTATGCTTGTTTGTGAAAATGATGAAGTTGGAATGGAGGTTGTTTCTAGCTTCGCTAAACAAATAGTTCAGGGTACAACTTTGCCAGAATTAGAGTCAAAAAGACTTTATGTTTTGGATGGAACTTTACTCATCGATTCAATGCAAAATAAAACAGAGCTAGAATCTATGTTGATGAATATTTTTATTGAAACAGCTAAGGCCGGTAATGTTGTTTTGGTTATTCCAAGACTTGCACGTTTTGTTGAGAGTGCTTCTAGCTTAGGAGTTGATATAGAAAATATTTTAGCGGAAGCATTAAGCTCTGATAGACTGCAAGTTATAGCAGTGGCACATACTCAAGATTTTCATAGCACCATAGAACCTAATCATAATCTTATGCGTCATTTTGATAGAATGATTGTTCAAGGTCTTGATGAGTTTCAAACAGTTTATATTCTTGAGGATGAGGCTGTATATTTGGAATCCAAAAATAACATATTCTTTACTTATCAAAGTTTAATAACAATCGCAGAAAGTGCATATAGATATTTTGCTGATGGTTCTGTTAGAGACAAAGCTGTTGGGTTGTTACATGAATTAGTTCCAAAGCTTAAAACTGAAAGTAGGGTAATTGTTTCTAGTGAAGATGTTCTTGATTTGGTACAACAAAAGACAGGAATCCCGCAAGGAAATATTAGCGAAAAAGAAAAAGAGAAGTTAAACAACATTGAAGCTATTTTACATAAAAGAATAGTTGGTCAAGAAAAGGCAGTTAGAGCAATTGGTGATGCACTAAAAAGGGCAAGGGCAGGGCTTACAAACAAGAATAGACCAATGGGATCTTTCTTGTTCCTTGGTCCAACAGGAGTAGGAAAAACAGAAACAGCAAAAGCTCTAGCTGAAACATATTTTGGTAGCGAGGAGTCAATTATTAGAATTGATATGTCAGAATATGCTTCTTTCAATGCTCTTGAAAAGTTAATTGGTTCTGCGCAAGGAAATAGCCCCGGTATACTTTCTTCTAGAATAAGAGAAAAGCAGTACGGCGTTCTTTTGCTTGATGAGTTTGAAAAAACAACCAAAGAAGTCATGGATCTTTTCTTGCAGATTTTAGATGAAGGATTTTTCTCTGATGGTCATGGTGAGAAGGTTAATGCAAGAAACTTAATAATCATCGCAACTTCAAATGCTGGTAGTGATGCAATTTATAAAGTGACAGAAGGTGGTGTTGATGTGTCTAGTAAGAAAATAGAAATTGTTAATGGTCTAATTTCTCAGGGAATATTCAAGCCAGAACTTTTAAATAGATTTGATGAAGTAATAATTTTTCATCCTCTTTCTGATAAATACCTTGTTAAAGTTGCGGAGATGATGATAAATAGACTTAATTCAAGATTAGAGGATAGAGGAATAAATATATTTATAAGTGATGAGCTTGTAGATTATTTAGTATCACAAGCTAAAAGTTTAGAATTTGGAGCAAGAGAAATGAATAGAATTATTCAAGATAATATAGAAAAGTTGATAGCGGAAGGAATTATAAATGGCAAAATACAAAATGGAGATAATGTTGCGATAAAGCAAGTAGACAGTATTCTTACAATAGATAAAAAGTAATATGTCAAAAGGATTTATCTTAACATTTGCATCGGTAGCGTTTTTGGCCGGAATAGGTTTGGCTTTTGGTGTTACAAAAAGTGTAACTTTTTTTGTTAATAGTTCAAGACCTGAAGTTGTGATATTGGATCCATCGATAAAGTTTTCTTCTATAAAAGACAAAAAAGAAGAAGCAAAAGGTGGACCAGAAGTTGAACTTATTGCACAAGTAGAAGAAATACCTATAGAAGAAAATAAGTCTTATGTTTTAAAAAATAGCGGTACATTTCCAAAACTTTTTTCTAAAAGTTTTGTTGTGGCTGATATTGAAACAGGGGAAGTGATAGTCTCAAAAAATCCTAATCAATCTTTACCTATTGCTTCTCTCTCTAAGCTTATGACGGCTATTGTTGCAGAAGAGGAATATAAGACAGAAGATGAGGCGACGGTATCAGCTAGAGCAATATCGACTTACGGCGCTCAGGGAAACTTAAAGAAAGGTGAAAAGTATAAGATAAAAGATTTAATGTATCCACTTCTTCTTGAATCAAGTAATGACGCAGCAGAAGTTTTAGCAGAATATGGAGGTAGAGAAACTTTTTTAAAGGATATGAATGATAAGGCAAAGGCTCTTGCTTTAGTTAATACCAATTTTGATGATCCAAGTGGTTTATCAAAGAAGAATGTTTCATCGGCATTTGATTTATTTCTATTATCTAAATATATAAATGAGTATAGGGATTATATATTTGATATTACAAAGTTGAAGCAATACAAGCTTGGTAAAAAGACTTGGTATAGTAACAGCCGTTTTCGTAACGATTCTTATTATGTCGGTGGTAAAAATGGTTACACAGATGAAGCAAGGAAAACTCAAATCGCACTTTTTGAATTGCCTCTTGAAGGTGAAAATGGTTTGCGAACTATTGCTGTCGTTTTGCTTGGAAGTAGTAATACTGAGGCAGATGCTAGAGCGGTTATAAAGTTTTTGAATAAGAATGTTTATTATGAGTAGGAAATTGGAAAATGGAAATAGGGAAGAGAAAAAGATTTATTTTATAAGTGGTGTATGTGGGGTTGGAAAAAGTTCTATAATGCCACATTTAAGAAAAATTTTAGGTGACACTTTTGAAGTTAGAGATTTTGATGAGCGAGGCGTGCCAGATGGAGCTGATCATTCGTGGAGAATGTCAGAAGTTAAAAAGTGGCTCGAAGTCGGAGAGGATTTATTAAGAGAAAATAAAACTCTAGTTGTTTGTGGATTTGTAAAGAAAAAAGATTTTGAAGGAGATAATTTACCAGTAGAAATTATTGTACTAGATGCTGATGCAGAAACTATTCGTAAAAGACTAATGAATCGTTATTCTAAGGATGGAATTTTTGATGAGACAATAAAAGTGATAGGTAAACCTGTAAATGAATTTATTGAAAGTAATGTTTATTATTGCAAAATAATGCGTGAAGAATGCACCAAAGATGGTTGTAAGATAATAGATACATTTCATCTTTCTCCTGAACAAGTTGCAGGTGAGGTGGCTTTGGTTATGAAGAAATGATAAAAACGAAGTTCGACCTTGCAATTCAGCGCTACATAAAAAGCCATACAAATAATCGTATTTTTGATATTTATACTATTGCAAGGTCGAACCTCGTAATGGGTGGCTTAGCACTTTATATATTTCCTCTTTCCTATATACTGTTTCATAGTATGGCTTTAACAGAAAAAGAAGAAAAGATATTAGACTCAATTACAGTAGCTTCTGAGAACGATCCTAGTAAACCAGAGTTTCCGTCAGATAATCCTAAATTTCCTGCAACGCTAACTTATAAAATTGAGGTACCAGGATTCTCCAATGTCTGGTTAAAAGATGAGAGTGAAAACCAAACTGGAACTCATAAAGACAGAATGGCTTGGGAGATTGTTGTAACTTATAGAGAATTTTTATTATCAAAGAAGGCTGGAATAATCGATGACCTTCCATCTTTGTCTATCATAAGTTCTGGTTCTGCAGCTCTCGCAATACAAACACAACTTAAAAAATATGGACTGCCTAATCTTAATGTTTTAATGGATTCAAACACATATTCCCGTGTTATAGAAAAATTAGAAGAAATTGGGTGCAGTGTTTTTATAGAAGATCTAAGTAATAAAAAACTTGATTGGAAGGATATTCTTAGACTGACAAATAATGAAGATGGTTTTGATATTACTTCAAATGAAGCTTATGACCCGACAATTAGATTTTATGATTGGTTAAGTTATGAAATTATAAACAGTGATGCTGATTATATTTTTGTACCTTTTGGAACTGGACAGCTTTATGAAAACATAATGAATGTAATTAAAAAAGAATTAAGTTATAAAGCAAATGATCCTAGGTTTAAAGGGCATATAGAAATTTTAAGAAAAACTTCAGTTATAGGTGCAACTACTACAAATCCACACAGTAAAGCAGATAAGTTGTATGATACTTTTTTACCTTTTATTAATTATTCCACACAATGGATAAAATTTTATCGGTATTCTGGTTTAACAGGAGAAATGAGTCGAGTTTATTCTTTAGAAGAAAAGTATTTAGAAGAAGCTATAAAAATAGCAGACGCTCAGGAAATAAATTTTGAACCTTCAGGAATTGCTGGTTTAGGTTTACTTTTACAAATGAAAGATGTTATTCCTAAAGATAGTAAAATACTGATTGTAAATACTGGTAAAACTAAATTTTCATAAACATGAAAAACTTCTGGAATAATCTTAAAAAACCTATATATGTATTAGCGCCAATGGCAGATGTTACTGACGTTGCTTTTAGACGTGTCATTGCTAAATATGGTAAGCCAGATGTGACATGGACAGAGTTTGTTTCTGCAGATGGAATAGTTCTTGCACCAGAAGAAGGGAAGAAAAAACTTTTGAAAGATTTAGAATATGATGAAAGTGAAAGACCGATAGTTGCGCAACTTTTTTCTGGAAGACCTGAATATATGAATGAAGCTTGTAAGATGGTTCAGGAGTTGGGCTTTGATGGTATAGATATAAATATGGGTTGTCCAGACAAGTCTATTGAAAAGCAATGTTCTGGTGCGTCTTTAATAAAAAATCCAAAACTCGCAAGAGAGCTTATAAGAGCTGCAAAAGAAGGTGCACCAAATATTCCTGTATCTGTGAAAACTAGATTGGGTTATAACAAAGATGAATTAGAAACTTGGCTACCCGAGCTTTTACAAGAAGAACCAGCTGTGATAACTATTCATGCTCGCACAAGAAAAGAGATGTCAAAAGTTCCTGCGCGCTGGGAAAGAATAAAAGATGCTGTGAAAATTAGAGATGATCTTGGATCTAAAACTTTAATATTTGGTAATGGTGATGTTGTTGATCTAGAAGATGCAAAAAAGAGAGTAGAGGAAACCGGCTGTGATGGAGTGATGATTGGTAGGGGAATCTTTGGTAATCCGTGGAGGTTTAATAAAAATACAGATAGAGATAAAGATGTTTCAATAAAAGAAAGATTATCTGTGATGGTAGGGCATACAAAACTTTTTGAAGAATTACTTTCACATAAAAACTTTTCAATAATGAAAAAACATTACAAGGCATATGTTGATGGTTTTGATGGAGCAAAAGAGTTGAGACTTAAACTTATGGAAGCTAATAATTCAGAGGAGGTAGAAGGGATTGTGAGGGATTTTAATAAATAATTACGAGGTCGGACCTTGCAGGTTGCTGTTGCGGCTGTACTTAGTAATATAAGGCACATTTTATGGGTTTTGAAGTGGTTGTGTCTATTTATGTTCATTACGAGGTCGAACCTCGTAATCTAAACTGAAATAAAAAAAGAAGGCACCCGTATAGGATACCTTCCATGTCTAGTAGCTACATTTTAATAATTTTACCGAGTAAGTCAATCTTTTTGCCCTTTAAGGGCGAGCCCGAAGGCATTTGTACAGTCATTATAGTAAAACAATTTTAGCTGTCAAACATAGCTTTTTCGTATGCTATACTATTTTCATGAAAAGTGACCGAGTAGCTCTATATACAAAATATCGCCCAAAAAGCTTTGAAGATATGCTTGGACAAGAGCATGTAACAAGTGTAATAGCAGAAGCAATAAAGCTGGGTAACTTAGCTCATGCATATCTTTTTTCTGGAAGTAGAGGAACTGGTAAGACTTCTGTTGCACGTATTTTAGCTAAAAATATTGGAACAACACAAAACGATTTATACGAAATAGACGCAGCTTCTAACACATCAGTTGATGACATTAGAGATCTAAACGAATCAGTAAACACACTTCCATTTGATTCTAAATATAAAGTTTATATTTTAGATGAAGTTCACATGCTTTCTAAAAGTGCTTTCAATGCGCTCCTTAAAACCTTAGAAGAACCACCTTCACATGTAATATTCGTCCTTGCTACTACTGAACCAGAAAAGATTCCAGACACTGTCATATCTAGATGTGAGACTTATACTTTCAAAAAGCCTAATCAAAAAGTCTTAAAAGAAATGATTCAGAAGACTGCTAAAGCAGAAGGATTTTCTTTAGAGTCTAGTTCGGCTGATCTTATCGCTCTTCTTGGTGACGGATCGTTTCGTGATGCACTTGGAGTTTTACAAAAAGTTATTAACTCATCCGCTGACAAAAAGATTTCTGTAGAAGAAGTTGAAAAAGTTACAGGAGCTCCAAGGGGAACATTAGTAAACGACTACATAAAAGCTATTGCTAAAAATGATATTGAAAAGGGAATGAATGCTGTATCAGAAGCCGCTAGTCATAACATAGATATGAAGGTTTATCTTTCTCTTGTTTTATCAAAGGTGAGAGCGCTACTTTTGTTGCGTTATGCTAAAGGTGAAGAAAAAAAACTCGCTGATAGTTTGAGCGAAGAAGATTTAGTTTTCTTAAAAGGATTGGCTGAAGATAAAGAAGTAAAGATTAATTCAGAAACTCTTTTAGTTCTTTTGCGTACTTATGACCTAATCGGCCGGGCAACAATTTCACAGTTGCCACTTGAGATTGCATTAGTGGAAATTTTACAAAAAGATAATAAATAATATATGACTGATTAAGCAATCAATTCAAATGAAGAAATAAAAATTCCTACACAACAGGAATACAATATGATTAATGATGAGGCACATTCTGTTGCTACTGGCGCAGAAATACATGATATAGCAAGTCATTTAGGTACACTAAAAAATTTGCTTTACTTAATAGAACATTCTCCGTCTGAACAAATACCAGGTTTGGTTGAAGAATATAGAGCAAAAGAAAAAGAGGTAAGAATTGCTATAAATAAAATTAGGTTAAGTAAGCTTGGTTAATTGATTTATACAGTTGCATATAGACAAAATATAATGCAAAATGCTCATATTGCCTGATCGTCTAAAGGTAGGACGCTTGGTTTTGGTCCAAGAAATTGGGGTTCGAATCCCTGTCGGGCAGCACGTAGCGGTAGATACAATATGGAAATAAAAGAACATAAAGCAAAAGTATTTGATCAAGAGTGTAAATTAGATCTAATGCATTTTACAAAAAAGGATGGTAAAGAGTGGAAAAGAATATTTGATATTTGGAAAGAACTTAAAATTGGTCTAAGAGGTTATAAATCTAGGGAGCCAAATATGCCAGAGGGACTATCTGAAGTTGCTTTCTGTCTTTGGTCAGGATCAGCTAGATATATAAAAATTAAAGGAGCTAAAAAAGGTATTGCAGGTTCGTTTGATACTTTTGATATAAATACAAATAAAGCTCAACAAATTAAGGCATGTAGTATTGATAGAGATCTAACTTCTTTTGGTCCTAAATCAAAATGGGACGATCTGTATTTTGTAGATTTTTTTAATGAAGGAAAAGTTGATGGAAGGTTTGATGTTTATTTGATTCCAAATAAATACATAAAAAATCAATCTCTAAACAAAAACGAGAAATTTACTGATCAGCAAGAACAAAAGAGAAGACCAAGATTTGGTATCAAAAAGGAGATTATTGATAAGTATAAAATAAAGCCTTTAGGTAAGGCTGTAAAAGTTTGGTAGTTAATTCATTGCTATCATCATTTCCCTTGCCACTGCCTCAACCACAGGAACACTCACTGAGTTTCCGAATTGTTTATATAAAGTAGAGTCTGCCAGTTTTGGTAAATTATATTCTTTAGGGAATCCTTGAATTCTGGCGCATTCAAGCGGAGTTAGTTTTCTAATACCTTTTTTATCTTTTATTATTGGGACATTATGTCCACCCATACCCATGTTTGCTGTTAGGGTAGGGCAAACTCCTTTTTTATTTTCCCTTACATACTGTCGTCTCCATTGGTAAACTTTTCCTTCTTCTTTTATAAAACTCTTTAACTTTTCAAATAAAGGTTTTCCATTGTAGTAATACTTTTCTGCCACATTTTTTTCTAATAGATCTGTGACTTTAATGCTTAATTTAACAGGTTGAGGGAATTCAAATTTATCGTGGTATGTCTTATTTCTAAAGCCAACAATATAAATACGTTCACGATTTTGAGGAACATTGCCGTACTCCATACTGTTTAAGACTTTTGTCTTTATATGATATCCAAGATTTGTTAATGTTTCTTCTATTATTTTGAAAGTCTTACCACTATCGTGACTTTTTAAATTCTTAACATTTTCTAATAAAAATCCTTCTGGTTTTCTTGCTTCTATAATCCTTGCAATATCAAAGAATAGATTACCTCTATCTTTTTTATCTTTGAATCCCTGTCTGTATCCAGCAATAGAAAAAGCCTGGCAAGGAAATCCTCCTAAAAGAAAATCAAAATTTGGTAAATCATCTATTCCTATTTTTCTAATATCCTCAACAATAAGTTTTGATGTTGGGAAATTTAAGTCATAAGTTTCTTTACATTTAGTTTCAAAATCGTTTGCAAATACAGTTTCAAAGCCAGCTCTTTCAAAACCAAGTCTAATTCCACCAACGCCAGCAAAAAGATCTATTGTTCTAAAACCATGTTTTACTTTTTTTTGTAAAGGTAAAGCTACTTGATTATTTATGTTTCTGATTATTTGAACTACAACACCTCTAATCTCAACCTCTTTCCTGAAAAAAGGGAGCATGTTTTGATTACTTGGTTCTAGTCTAAATCTAGATTTTTCTTTGTAGATCTTTTTTAGAGTTGCCTCATTATCATCAATTATAGCAACAACAGTTTGACCATTTTCTGCAACTGACTGTTTTCTTATAACAACAATATCGCCATCAAATATGCCTTCATCTATCATACTGTTACCAACTACTTTAAGTGCGTAGTGTCCTTGTGAAGATTTGATAGTCGGGTTTATTACAGAAATAGTACCTAGTTTACTTTCTAATGCTTCAATTGGTTGACCAGCTGATATATTACCAACAATAGGTATATCAATAACAGATCTAATTTCTTTTTTAGACGCTATTCCTCTTGGAGAACTATTATCTTTTGATAGATAGCCTTTATCTTGAAGGGATCGTATGTGCTCATGGACTGTAGATACGGCTTTTAGTTTTAAACCTTTCCGGATCTCTTCAATTGTTGGTGAAATACCGTTCTCAGCTATGTAAGTGTTTATTAAATCAAAGACTTGTTTCTGTTTTTTAGTTAATGTTGTCATATTTGCTACTTTTTATTATAACCGAATATAAACCGAAAATGTGAGCTTAGTTATCCACATTTCTAATAAAACTCATAAAGATTTTATTTAATCTGCTATACTTTTTCTATGCAAGAAAGCGTTAGCGGACATGAACACCGTGCATCTGATCCTCAAGAAATTTTTAATCGTTTAATTCAAAATGCTCCGCCTATTTCTCCTGTGGACAGATCAAAAGCACCATTTAGAGATTATTTGGAAAATACGCCTGAGCAATGGAAATATGTAAGGGCAGATGAAGTCGAGTCGTACTTGAATGGAAAAAGATTCTTCAATACCGGATCAATAGCTAGCAGACATTTGACTAGGGTTTTTGAAGTTATTGCTCCAAACAGAAGTCAGTTCATTAAGGTACCGCTTGATCTTGTTGTAAATGCTAAAGGTTTTAAAAGCTGGAAGGGTAGAGGTGAAATAAGTTCCAAGAGTTGGTATTCAATATATGGCAATGGAGAATCTAATAGTATCGATGTTATTCAACACTATGCTGGATTATCTACAGATTTGCCACCTGTAACAACTATGCTTATGTTTATTCAGCCAGATGGAAAGGTGTTTTTTGATAATTCTAGTGGAGACTCTCACAGAATTTCTGCTGCTATTCTTAGAGGTAATGAGTTTATTGAAACATCAGAAGTGTATGCTTATATGCTAAGCGAGAACTATTTGTAGTATTTTACACTTTACCGAATGCCTGTCCGCTAGCAAAATTTTTTGATACTATTCAACAATGAGAGAAAGAGAATTTTATATAGATAAAAGAGAGGAGGGGCTTAGATATATTAAAATGGCTCTTGATAATGCTACTGCCAATCGCAAAGAAACAATTAAAGTGGAGGATGAGGTGAAAGCTGCAATTGCTTTCGATGAACGACCTCAAGAATTTTATATAAAAGCATTTGGAGCTATAGATGGTTTTGGTAGAGAATTACTTCAGAAAATTGCGGAAGAAGCTTTTGAAAATGGTAAGATTATACGAATGTCTATAGACTCTGAAAGTCCGATTGAGTATTATGCTGAGATTGGCTTTAATCCAGATAAGCACTATCCTGATCGATATATGACGGCTGACCCCGAGATTTTGCTTGCTGGGATAGAAGAGAAGAATTGGAAAAAAACAAATAACTAGCTTATGGAAAGTCCTATACCAGAACAATATTCAATTGGTCAAGATGAATTTACAGTCTCAGAGGTAGATATTGAAAGATTCAGTGTCGGTGATCGAGTCACTAGAAATAATTTTCTTGGAATGTTGATTTTAAGTTTTGCTGTATCTAAAGGAAAACCAGCAGTTCAAACATTATTTTTTAAATTTTTAAATAAGAGATTCGGATTCGATTACGAAAGTACGATAAATGGATTTGTAGAACAGGGTGGATGGTATGCATTTACTGATGAAGAAAGGAAGCATTTTATGGATGTATTTAGGAGTAGGAAAAAACACGCTTCAAAATTTCATGAGTCAGAGTATGAATATGAAATAGCTGATGAAATACAGTCTTTAATTAAGAGAGATTTATTTATCTACGAAGACATATCAGAAACTGACTTTACAAAGATTGATTCATTGGATGACTTTAATAAGGTTGTAGCTCCACTTTTTCATTAATTATATTTATTGTAATTATTAAATGAAAAGCCCTCTAATAACAAAAGAACATAGTGGTGAATCTGGAGTTACTTATATTTTGGAATATTTTGAATGCGATTCTTTTGATCATTTACCGCAAGATGAAATTACACAATGTTACGCTGTTGCTTTTCATGGAGACAAAATAGTGATTGTTCATAATGGTAAAAAAGATACTTGGGGACTAGTAGGAGGAAGTGTTGAAAAGGGAGAGACTCTAGAACAAACATTATTTAGAGAAATAAAAGAAGAGTCGAACATGAAGGTCATTTCATATAAACCAATTGGATATCAGAAGGTTACTGATAAGGTAAATCCTCAGAAGCCTTTCTATCAATTAAGATACTTTGCAAAAGTAGAGCCGTATGGAGCATTTGAATCTGATCCAGCGCAGTCTGTTGATAGGATATTAGAAATCAATCCCGCTGATTATAAAAAGTATTTTGATTGGTTTGAAATAGGGGACGTTATTATGAATAGGGCGTTGGACTTAAATAGCCTAAAAATCATGATATAATTTTTTATTATCCTTTAATTATTTATATTTTATGATCGCTTTAATTTTACTTTCTTTAGGTGGTGCAATAATAGCTGCAGTTGTCGGAACTTTTTGGTATTCAGATTCAACACCGATGGGGAAGATTCATATGAAGTCACTTGGATTTGATAAATTATCAAAAGAAGAAAAAAAGAAGAAAATGGAAGAAGCAAAACCAATGATGCCTAAAATTTATGGGGCACAGATGGGGCTTTCTTTTCTGACATCATTTGCAGTTGTCTTTATAGTAACCATGAGTATACAAAGCGGTATACCGTTATTTGTAGCTCTTATCTTCGTAGCAATAAACTGGTTATGTTTTATTGTGCCAACAATTGGTGGAGCATTGCTTTGGAGTAATTGTGATCCAAAAATTGTTTGGAAGAAATTCTTTTCAGATATATTTTCAAGTCTAGTGACTTTGATGCTTGTTGCACTTATGACTAGTTTGTTTGTTTAGATTACTCAACAGAATCCCCAGCAACAAAGCCAGTGGTCCAACAAAGTTGTAAAAAGACAATTTTATAATTTAAGTTATAATAAAAAATGATCAGTGAATCAATAGGAAATTATTCAGAACAAGAGCCTTTTGAGTATGAGATATTTAGTGAATTAGAGGAAAGGCAGTTTTTAATTAAGCTCGCTGATAATTTTATAGATCAAGTGCACGATAAAGAACCTTACGATTCATTTATTTTTCTAGATGCTGGTGCAAGATTGATGGGTAATTTAATCAGAGAGCGATGGAAAAAAAGATTTCCTGATGAAGATATGCCAGAAACATTATTTGTAAAAATTGGTAGGGAAATGGGTTATAGGACATTAGATCCAAGTCAACCAATTCATTATGAAAATCAACCAGAAAGTATTTTTGATAATGTTTGGGATAATAATCATAAACATTTTTTGGACAGATTATTTTTTAGTGTAATAATCACTGGTGTTAATATTAGAAGTAAATTTAAATATGAAAAATTAGTCAAAAAGGTGCAGTCTTCTTTTAAAAAACTCTCTGGTAAAAAAAGAATTTTAGTTATAGATGAATTTAGTTATTCGGGTGCCACGCTTGAGTATGCAAAAGGTTTATTTTCTAAAGCATTTAATGGATTAGAGGTTGATGGTGCATCTTTAATTTCAGACAATGAAAGTGATGTAAATGTAATTAAGCCTATTCGTGGATCTGAAATACCATATACTTTAGGCGATAGTAGTTATGTTGGTTTGGATTTACCAAAACCACTTGCAGAACAAAAACCAGGAGATATTTTTATAAAACCAGTTAGACTTAATTCTATACCTAAAGGAAAAGACTTTGAATATGAGCGTGAAAAATCTAAAGCTACCATTGAAAGATATACTCAAGCTAGAAAGGAGATTGTGGAATTAGCTTCTTTTGGTATCGAGAACTGAATCCCCAGCAACAAATCCAGTGGTCCAACAAAGTTGTAAGCTGTAACCTCCAGAAGGTCGGTCGATGTTTAAAATGTCACCAACAAGATAAAGATTAGGATAAAGGCGCGAAGACATGGTCTTAAAATCTACTTCTTCAGGTATCACACCTCCATTTGATATTACCGCTTTGTCGACTCCTAAAAGACTTTTAACATTTATTGGAATATTTTTTAATAATGCGATGAGTTGCATGCGTTGTTCACGAGTGACGCTATTGCACTTTGTATCAGGATCTATTCCAGAAAGTTCAGTAATGATTGGTACGAAAGCAGATGGAATGATTTCATTAAGAGAATTCTTAAACATTTTCTTGTCATTTATTTTGAAAATTTCTTGAAGAGCTGAATTTAATTTTCCATGATCATAAGTTGGAAGTAGATCGAGGCCGAGCATTACGTCACCATACTTTAAAAGCTCACCGATGTTTTTACTCATATTAAGAATAGTAGGACCAGTTAAACCTACATGTGTGAAAAGAATTTTCCCATGAGATGTTTCTTGTTTCTGCCCGTTTTGAGTGACTGTAATTTTTACATCAGGAATACTTACTCCTGCTAATCTTTTGACCCATTTATCTTTTACTGATATTGGTACAAGGGACGGTTCTGGTTGTATTACAGTATGACCAATTTCACTAAGCCATTTGTAGCCATCTCCAGTTGATCCTGTTTCAGGACGTGATATTCCACCAGTCGCTAAGACAAAATATTTTCCTTTAATAATTTTTTTCTTAACTTTTACTCCAATTATTTTCCTATCTTCTTTTACAAATCCAGATACGGGACTATTTGAAATAATAGTCACGTTGTTTTCTTTTAAATATTGTACAAGAGTATCCCAAACAGATTGTGCGCTATCAGAAACAGGGAAGACTCTAAGTTCTTTTTCTACTTTCGTTTCCATATTTCTTGAATGAAAAAACTCTAGAGTCTCGTTTACATTCCATTGAGAAAAAGCAGAGAATAAAAACTTCCCTCCGTCTTTAAATTTGGCTAGTAGCTTATGTGTATCAAATTGGGCATTAGTAACGTTGCAACGACCACCACCTGTAATAAGTAGCTTCTTACCTAGGGAGTCATTCTTTTCTATAAGCAACACTTTTTTACCACGCTCACCAGCGCGCCCCGCAGCCATCATTCCAGCTGGCCCTCCTCCTATGACAATAACATCCCAAATTTCTTCCATAGAGGGAATGGTAGCATAAGTTTTTTAGAATATGATAGATATATGAAAAAATCTAAATAATGTTAATATTATTTTTTTAAAATTAAACATGGAAGAATATCTAAAATTAGCAAAAGAAATTGCGGATGAAAGTGCTGTTATTGCATTAAAGTATTTTGGCTTTGATACAGAAAAGACATGGAAAAGTGACAACACTCCACTAACTCAAGCAGATACAGAAATAAACTCACTTGTGATTAGAAAGATTCATGAAAAATATCCTGATCATAGCGTACAAGGAGAAGAAGAAAGTGTTCATAAAGAAGGAGCTGGCTATGTTTGGATATGTGATCCTATTGATGGCACTATGCCTTATTCATTAGGTTTACCTACTTTTACTTTTTCTCTTGCATTGGTCGACAGAACAGATGGTCAACCTATTCTTGGTTTAATTAACGACCCAGTTCAAAAGCATATGTATTGGGCATATAAAGGAAGCGGTGCTTTTAGAAATGGTAAGAGAATTTTTGTAAATAAAGATTCTGATTTAAAGAATACTTACCTAGATGTAGACGGAACGAGAAAAATTCCGGGACCTTCTAAAACTGAGATCATAGATAGGTTAAGAGATAAGGGTGCAAGATCAATGGTTCTTCTTTCTTTGATATATGGTGCAATTCAAGTTGCAAATGGAAAGTTTGCGGGAGCAGTTTTCTTAAACAGTTTTGCTCATGACATCGCAGCATTAAAAATAATTACAGAAGAGGCTGGTGGCAAGGTTACAGATTTATATGGAAATAGCAGAAGATATGATGAAGAGGGAGCTGGTTGTGTTTTTTCTAATGGAGTTCTTCATGATGATATAATGGATTGTGTTAAATAGTGTTATATTTTATTTATGAAAAGAATATATTTTGTAAGACACGGCGAGAGTGAGGGAAATGTTGGTCCAATAAGACAGACGGCGGACACTCCACTAACAGAAAAAGGAATATCTCAAGCTAAAGTTGTTGCCGACAGATGTCTTAACATTCCAGTAGATATAGTTATATGTAGTACGATGACAAGAACTAAACAAACAGCAGCTGCTATTTTAGAAAAAATAAATAAAAATGTAGAGTATTCAGATTTATTTGTAGAAATACGTAGATCTTCAGAAGTGCTTGGAAAAGTTAAGGATGATCAAGAATCAATTAGAATAGAAAAAGAAATTATAGGACATTTTCACGAATCTGGTTGGCATTTTTCTGATGAAGAGAATTTTGAAGATTTAAAAAAACGCGCACTCGATTGTCTTAAGTATTTATCTGACAGACCACAAGAAAATATACTTGTAGTAACACACGGTGTTTTTCTTAGAGTTATTACAGCTTGTGTAATGTTTGAAGATAAGCTAAATAGTTACGAAGGTAAAAAGTTTATGACAAGTATGCATATGGAGAATACTGGAATTACTGTTTTTAATTATGATGATAAGAGAGAAGGTAACCCTTGGTCATTATGGATTTGGAATGATCATGCTCATTTAGGTTAATTATGTTAAAGAAAATATTCTCCATTGCTTTATTTGCTATAGCTTTTTTACTTTCTCAAAGCTATGTAAATGTTCCTGAAGGTTTTTATTTAGTATCTCGTGTTGTTGATGGTGATACTATCTCTATTGATATAAATGGTGAAACAAAGAAAGCTAGATTGATAGGAGTTGATACTCCAGAAACAGTACATCCAACAAAGTTAGTGGAATGTTTTGGTAAAGAAGCTTCACAGAAAAATAAAGAAATTTTAGAAGGAAAAGCTGTAAAAATTGAATATGACGAAAGTCAGGAAATTACTGATAAATACGACAGAACTCTAGTTTATGTTTTTCTTGAAGATGGAACCAACTTTAATGAATACTTAATAAGAAACGGTTATGCTTATGAATATACATATAATGAGCCATATAAGTATCAACAAATTTTTAAAGAAGCAGAAATAGATGCAAAAGAAAACCTTCGCGGTCTGTGGGCAAATGGGGTATGTAATGATACAAAGTAGTTATGGAAAATGAGCCAGAGTATATTCTAGATCTTCATGGTAAAACTACTTCTGAATGTAAGTTTATTTTAGACGATATTATTGAATCCGAGGATTATGAGTATATTAGAATTATTATAGGTCGAGGTCTAAATAGTCCAAATGGTCCTGTGCTACCTTACTTTATTAAAAATTATCTCAACTCTAAAGATATAAAATTTAATCAATCAAAAAAGGAACATGGAGGAGAGGGGGCTTTAGAAGTTTTTTTAAAATAAATAAATTATGTTAATATGTGTTAATGAAAAGAAATACTAAAATTGTATTGGGAGTTGTTGTTTTATTAGTCGCGGGTTTATTGGTTTATAGTTTTACAGAGAGCAAGAAGCCGGGTAAATATGACGAATTTGCTAAATGTTTAAGTGATACTGGAACAAAGTTTTATGGAACTTTTTGGTGTCCTCATTGTCAGAGTCAAAAGAGAATGTTTGGTAACTCTGCTAAGCTATTACCTTATATAGAATGTTCTACTCCTGATGGAAGAAATGCAACTGAAATATGTATTGAGAAAAAGATAGAAGGTTATCCTACATGGGAATTTCCAAATAGTGAGCGTGTTTCAGGTGAGATGAAATTAGAAGACATAGCAACTAAATCAAGTTGTGTTTTACCAAATAAATAAAATATGAAAATTAAACTTAATAAAAATAAAATAATAATAATTTCTGTCTTTGTTGTTCTATTAATTATAGGAGGAGCTTTAATTTTTGGTAAAAAAGGTGGTGATTCTAAAACATTTACAGCGGAACTTAAAGATATTACAGAAAAAGTAGAGCTTGCTGGTAAGGTTGAGGCAAATGATTTAGCAGAGCTTGGGTTTGAATTATCTGGAAAAGTTTCTGATATAAAAGTGAAAGTTGGAGATTTTGTAGAAAGGGGGCAAGTTTTGGTTCAGTTGGATAGCTCAGAACTTTATGCAGATCTTAAAGACGCACAGGCGCTTGTAGATATAAAAAAAGCAGAGTTATATAACGCGGGTGTAAATTTAGATGATATAAAAAATCAGCAAGATGTTTTGGTTCTAAGTGCTAAGCGTAAGTTAATGTCATCAGACCTCGAAGCTGTACCCCAATCTTCAAATAGTGATTTAAAGGCTCCAATAATTACTGGTACATACACAGGTGACGAAGGAACTTACAAAGTTATTTTTGAGAGAAACAATATAAATGTAAAAGATAGGGTAAAAACTTTTGGTATAGAAAATTCTGAAGGTTATGTTGAGAGTGTTCGTGCAAATAAACTTGGTTCAAAAGGTTTATTTGTACAATTACCAGAAGATTCTAGTCTTTATGACAACACTACTTGGTATATTTCAATACCAAACAAGCAAAGCTCTAGCTATACTGCTAATCTAAATTCTTATGAATCTGCATTAGAAAATAGAACTATTGCGATTCGTGAAGCTGAAAAGTCGCTCAATCAAGGAAGTGTAGAAAACTCCATTGCTAAAGCTGAGTTAGAACAGGCACAAGCTCGAGTTAATCGTATTCTTGCGCAAGTAGCTCAAAGAACTATACGAGCACCATTTTCAGGAACTATATCAAATCTTGATATTAATGAAGGTGAAATAGCGTCATCTGGTACAAAAGTAGTTTCTATTGTTTCAGATGGTGATTATGAAATATCTCTAGATGTTCCAGAAATAGATGTATCAAAGTTAGAAGTTGGTAATACTGCATTAATAACTCTTGATGCATTTGGAGAAATAACTACATGGGATGGTGAAATAAGCGCAATTAGTCAATCAGAAACATATGTTGATGGTGTTCCTGTTTATGAGACTTTTGTAATATTTAAAAATGTAGATGATCGTATAAGATCTGGTCTAAGTGCAACTGTCTCTATTGTTACTGATACAAAAAGTGGCGTCGTGTCTGTTCCAGCTGAAGCTATTGATAGAGATGAGAAGGGTACATTTGTTAATGTTTTTGTTGGAGAAGTGGATGAAAATAAAACTGAAAAAAGATACATCACTACAGGTCTTAGAGGTTCTGATGGTTTTGTAGAAATTATAGAAGGACTATCTTCCGGAGAAGTTGTTGGTAGTAAGTCTTAATAAATATGGATAAGTTCATTTCATCAGTACGCGTAGGATGGTTGCTCGGACTGCGACAAATACAACGTTCGAATATTTGGGTAACGGTTCTAACAATTGTGATAATGGTACTTACTTTTTTAAGTAATATTGTTATATCAGGTATTTTGATTGGACTTATTGAAGGAGGAAATCAAGCAAACAGAAGTCAGTATACTGGAGGTGTAATTATTACAGAATTACCAAACGAATCATTTATAGAAAATACCCAAAGTCTTAAAGATACAATTGAGCGATTACCAGAAGTTAAAAATTATACTTCTCGTTACGCTGCTGGTGGAACTGTTGAAGCTAACTATCAAACAAGAAGAAACTTTAATATATTGCCAAACACAGTAGGTATTTCTGTTGTTGGTATTGATCCTGTTGCTGAAGACAAAGTTACAGGGCTATCTGACTTTGTTGTTGAAGGAGAATATCTTGATGAAAGCCAAAGTGGATATATCATGATGGGCGCATTTTTGCTAGAGAGATACTCTGCATTTAGCGATCAGTTCGAACCTCTTCGTGATGTTTATCCTGGTGACAAAGTTAAGATCAGTATAAATACTGGTAGTAGTCAAAATAGTTTTGATGAAGATAGTGTTTTATCTGGTGATACTAATTCAAGTAGAGTTCAAGAGTTTGTTGTTAAGGGCATTATTGATTCAAAAGTTAGTGAAATTTCAGCACGTGTATTTATGACAGAGTCAGACTTTCGTCGCCTAACAGGTCGCACAAACTTATCTGCAAATGAGATATCAATAGACATAGTTCCAGGAGTTAGTGATGACGAGGTAAAAAATATTTTAGTAAAAAATGGATTTGATAAATTTGCTAAGATTCAAACTGCGACTGAAGCTATTCCAAAGTTTCTTGATCAGATAAAGCAGACATTTACAATATTAGGATTTTTGATTGGTCTTATTGTTTCTGCTGTTGGTGCAATAACAATATTTATTATTATTTATATCAATGCCGTTGTTAGAAGAAAGCAGATTGGTATATTAAAAGGTATTGGTGTAAGAAAAGATGCAATAATTTATTCTTACATTTTCCAAGCATTAGTGTATGCACTTATTGGAGTTGGTATAGCACTTCTTCTTGTATATTTTGTATTCGTTCCTCTTGTTGCTCAGAATCCAATAGATTTTCCTTTTAGTGACGGTATTATCGCTGCCGATGCAAGTCTAGTAACTGGACGAATGATGATAGTATTTATTACATCATTGATTGCCGGATTTTTACCAGCGTGGCTTATTACAAAAAGGAATACTCTTGATAGTATTTTAGGAAGATAAAATTATGAACATCATCGAAGCAAAAAAAATAATAAAGACTTATACAAACGGAAGTGTAGAAACTCACGTTCTGAAAGGTATAGACCTAAGTGTTAAAAAGGGTGAATGGTTAGCAATTATGGGTAAGTCTGGTGCAGGTAAGTCTACATTGCTGTATCAAATAAGTTTGCTTGATACTCCTACAAGCGGAAGTATTCATCTTGAAGGTAGGGATGTAATAAGTATGAGTGATGATGCTCGTACAGATTTTAGACTTGCTGAGCTAGGATATGTTTTCCAAGATTATGCGTTGCTTCCTGAGCTTGATGTTATGGAAAATGTTATGGTTCCACTTTTAATGAAGGGCATGAGCGATAAAGAAGCTAAAGAGTTAGCTTCTAAGTCTCTTACAAGAATAGGTCTTGGTCACAGACTTAGCTTTAGACCTACTCAAATATCAGGTGGAGAGCAACAGCGTGTTTCTATTGCAAGAGCTACAGCTCAAGATCCAAAGATTTTATTTGCTGATGAGCCAACTGCTAACCTGGATAGTGCTTCAAGTGACAGTGTTATAGGAATAATGAAAGATCTTCATAAAGAAGGTCAGACTATTGTTATGGTTACTCACGAAAGAGAATATACAAAGTATTGCGATAGGATTGTTTATCTAGATGATGGGTTGATTGTGAAGGAGGATGTTTTAAATAATTAATTTATTTTTTCTAAAGAATAAATTCATTAGATCTTTTCTATACTGTGTTTTGTGAACAGTATTTATTTTAAAGATTTTGATAGGTGGCATATTGTTAAAAAAGAAACAGATAAGAAGAAAGATATGGAAGTTTTCTTTCATGAACGTGAAATTTGGTGGTGTACTATTGGAACTAATATTGGAAGTGAAATAGACGGAAAATCAAAGTATTTTGAAAGGCCTGTATTAATTATAAAGAAGTTTAATAAAACAACTTTATGGATCGTACCTATTACTAGCAAGCCTAAAATTGGGAAGTATTACTATACTTTTAATTGGAATAAAAGAGATCAGAGTGTCGTTTTGTCACAGTTGAAACTTATTAGTGTAAAGAGGTTAGGTAGAAGAATGGGTATTGTGTCAGAAGGTAATTTTTTAGATATAAAATCTAATATTGTAGGTCTTCTTAAATAAAAAGCGGCTCCCGCTTGTTTGCGAGAGCCTCGGAGGCCGAAGCCGTAGTATGTATATTGTAATTTGTTTTTAGAAAAAGTAAACCTAATAATTCACTTTCTTTTTATCTTTTTTAGAGGTAAATTTTAAATCATGTACCACCTCTACCTCCTAAAATGCGCAGATAAAAGTATTTACACAGGGATTACAACTGATGTAGAAAGAAGATTCAAAGAACACAAAGAGGGAAAAGCTAGTCACTACACCAGAGCTCATAAAGCACTTAAAATTATTTATACTGAAAAACACAAAGATAGAAGTAGTGCATCAAAAAGAGAAGCAGAAATAAAAAAATGGCCTAGGGAGAAAAAGCTAGGGCTGGTCGTTGTTGAGAAGCGAAGGGTAGTGTAAGCTGGCGGTTAATAATAAAATGATAATCTCAAACAAAAATGTCGGTGAAACTCCTTTAGAGTTTTTAAATAGAATTCGTTTAGAAAAGCCAGAATTAAAAGATGAGACTCTTTCTTATGCTGGGCGTTTAGATCCTATGGCAGAAGGACAAATGATGATAATTGTCGGTGATGAAAATAATCGCAGAGAATTATTTATGGGTTTTGATAAAGAGTATGAGGCAACTTTTTTAGTTGGAGTTTCTACAGATACAGGTGATGTATTAGGGTTAATTACAAAAACAACGGAGGTTCAACCTCCGTCAAAAGAGATTATTGAAGTCGTAAATAAAATATCTTTAATTAAAAAACAAAATTATCCATGGTTCTCTGGTAAGACTGTTGATGGTATAAAGCTTTTTGATCACTTTAAAAATTGTAATACTAGTATAGAAAGACCGAGTATAGATGTGACGGTAAAAGAAACTGAGTTGCTATCTGTTGAAGATGTTAATGTTAAAGATCTTAGAGAATATATATTAAGCTCTGTTGGTAAAGTTAAGGGTGACTTTAGGCAAGAAGAAACAATTAATGGTTGGGAGGAGTATTTTAAGGATAAGAGTGGAAATATGCAGATACTTAAAGTTAGATTTTTGGTGTCTTCTGGTACATTTATAAGAGCTTTTACTGAGGTTATGCCTTTTCCTGCTACACTTCTTAAACTTAATAGAACTAAGATATGTACAGCTTGATATCCTTTGATACAATAAGACTATGACAAGTGTACAAATACCAGAAATACTTTTTATACTTGTCACTGTTTTGCTTGTTTTTATTCTAATAGGAGTACTAATTGTGGTAATTCTATTTATAAAAATTGTGCAAGATGTGCGGTCTGTGACAGAAACAGCTCATGAAATTTCAGCAGAAATAAAAAGTAAAACTTTTGTTGAAATTTTAAAAGATGTAGAGTTTCGAAGTCACATAATGAGTAAAATAAAAGATAGCATTATTAAATTAATACCTTTTGTCGCGACCGTTGCTGCATTTTTGTTATCGCAAAAACAGCGGAAAATAAAGCGACCTAAGAAATAATAAATAAAAATTTCAGATGGCAACAGCAAAGAAAAAGACTTCAGATAATAGTACAGGTGTTAAGGCAACAATAGCAGCAGCTACAGTACTTGCTACTGCAGCTGCGGTATTTTTATACGGCACATCAGATGGTGCAAAAGCTAGAAAGAAGATTAAGGGTTGGACTTTGAAAGCTAAAGGTGAAGTTTTAGAAGCTCTTGAAAAAGCAAAGGATACAAGTGAAGCTCATTATGCTGAACTTGTTGATAAGGTTGGTTCAAGATATAGCAAGCTAAAGACTATGGAAGCTGGTGAAGTTGAAGCATTCGTAAAAGAAATGAAACAACACTGGAAGAAGATTTCTTCTGCTCTTAAGGCTCCTGCAAAAACAGCAGCTAAAGCAAAAGTTTCTACAAAGAAATAATTTCTAAGGGCCACCTAGTGTGGCTCTTTTTTATTTATGAAATTTTTCTTGAGCACGATAATAATTTTGGTGATTATTTTTATTACTGTAATTACTTCGCCTTTAAATGAACATAGTTTGGTATTAAATAAAGAACTACCTAAAAAGATTAAGGAGTTTAAAATTCTTTTTGTTGGTGATATGTTTTTTGACAGAACTATTCGCCAAAAGATAGATACAAATGGTTGGGATTATATATTCTCATGTATTGATGATGAGTTGTTTTCAAAAGCTGACTTAGTTGTTGGTAATCTTGAGGGTCCGATAACAAACAATTCTTCTATCAGTCTTGGTTCAGAAATAGGTAGTCCAGAAAATTTTATTTTTACATTTCCTACAAAGACTGCTGAATTACTAGCAAAGTATAATGTAAAGTTGGTTAATATAGGGAATAATCATATTGGTAATTTTGGTAGAGATGGTATCGCTACTACTAAAGAATATTTAAAATCAGCTGGTGTTAACTTTTTCGGTGGTCTTAAAGGTGATGAGTCTGTATATAGAATGAAGCATGAAGATAAAACTATATCTTTTGTTTCTTATAATGAATTTGGTGGAGATTCAGTGGAATTAGTTTCTAATAAAATAAGAGAAGAGAAGAGTATGGGTAATCTAGTAATTCTATATACTCATTGGGGTCAAGAATATGCAGAAGATGTAATGCATTTAAAGGAAAGAGCTAAGATTTTTTCTGAAAGTGGCACTGACTTTATTTTTGGTTCACATCCGCATGTTGTTTTGCCAAGCGAGAAAGTAAACAACACAACTGTCTATTATTCTTTAGGTAACTTTATATTTGATCAATATTGGGAAGAGAGGGTGAGTACTGGCTTGGCTATTTTATTAACAATAAAAGGCGATAAATATACTCTTGAAGAATTTCCTGTGTCTATAAATAGAGATGGAACAACTTGTTTGAAATAAATCTATCTATTGACATATTTAGCATTTAGTTATATTATCTGATTATAACTTTTTCTCATTAGTTTTGGCTAAAACACTTTATCTTGAACTCACGAGGACACTGGTCACACAACTTTATAATAAGACTAGTTGAGTTATTACAGCAAAAGCTGTACCAAGAAAAGTATTATGTATACACCAAAAAGATCTGCGCCCCGTTCAGGTGGTCGCGCATTCTCGAAGCCTAACGCTTCGAGCGCTTCTGATAAAAGTGCCGGAACACAAAGACGTTCACGTAGTGGAGGTCCTTCTCGTTCATCAAGTTCAAGAAATTCAACAGGTTCATCAAGACCGTCATCTTCTACAGGATCATTTCCTCGAAGAAGTTTTTCTAGTTCTAGTCCAAGCAGATCATCTACTGGTTCTAGAGAAGGTTCTAGTTTTTCAAGTTCGCACAGACCATCTTCTAGTGGATCTGGTTTTAGCAGAAATAGTAACTCTAGTTCAAGACCGTTTTCACGTTCAAGTGGCGTAAGAGGTCGTGGTGGAAGTAGAAGAAATGGTGGAGGAGGAAAAAGAGGAGAAAGAATTGATATTTCAAAGTTTGTAAATAAATCTGAAAATATTGAACTAACTCCAGAATATGTACCAACTCACAAGTTCGCTGATTTTATAATAGAAAATGTTTTAAAGGATTCTATTATCAAAAAAGGTTTTGTTAATCCAACTATTATTCAAGATCAAGCAATCCCACCAGCACTTAAAGGTTCTGATGTTGTAGGTATCGCTGATACTGGTTCTGGAAAGACAGCAGCATTTCTTATCCCAACTATCAACAAGATGCTGAAGGATAGAAAACAACAAGCTATTATTCTTGCTCCAACTCGTGAGCTAGCAATACAGATTGAAAATGAACTAAGAAAGTTCGTTGAAGGTCTTGGTATTACATCTGTATCTTGTGTTGGTGGTATGCCAATCGGTAGACAAATATCTCAACTTTACAAGTTCCAGAACTTTATTATAGGTACTCCGGGACGTCTTAAAGATTTAATAGATCGTAAGAAAATAAATCTTAGTACATTTAATACTATTGTTTTAGATGAGGCTGACAGAATGCTTGATATGGGATTCATAGATGATATGAGATTCCTTATGGGTATGATGCCAGCAGAAAGACAAACTCTGTTTTTCTCAGCTACACTTTCTTCAGATATAGAAAGACTTATTGGTGAATTCTTAAACAAGCCAATAACTATTTCAGTAAAGAGTCGTGATACATCAAAAAATGTTGATCAAGATATAGTTAGAGTTCCTCGAGGTAAAAACAAAATTGAAGTTCTTCATGAATTATTAATAAAGCCAGATTTTGAAAAGGTTATTATTTTCGGTAAAACTAAGCATGGAGTTGAACAATTAGCTAAAGATCTTATAACTAGAGGATTTAAAGCAGAATCTATTCATGGTGATAAAAATCACGGACGTAGACAGTTTGCTCTCAGAACTTTTACAGAAGGTAGATCACAAGTTTTAGTTGCGACAGACGTTGCTGCTAGAGGTCTTGATATATCAGGGGTAAGTCATGTTATTAACTATGAAATACCTCAAACATATACTGACTACATTCACCGTATTGGTAGAACAGGACGAGGAGACAAAAAGGGTTTTGCACTTACATTCGTAGATGAGGGAATAGCAGAAAAATCAGATAGAGGTAGAACTCCAAGAACAACCGACGGACATTCTTCTGGTAGAAATTCTAGTGGAGGTGGTTATTCAAGACCAGCGTTTCGTGGCTCAAAAAGTAGAGGGAATTCTCAAAGAGGAAGATAATTTATAGTTCTGCTATAATATCTAGGTGAAAAAGATATTAATAATTTTAGTTGGAATAGTCTTCATTATTGGTGTTGCTTTATCTGTCACTAGTATAAGAAATAAAAATGAATCTGTTAAAGAAAATCTTCTTATTCCTAAATTTCTAGAAAAAAGTGATATCAAAAAGACAGCATCTGAGTTAATTCTTGGACAATGGAGAAGTATTGAAGATCCAAAGTTTGTTCGTTCTTTTTCACGTAATCAAGTTGTTGATATGTACGAAGATAAAGTAATAGGATCAGCGGGAAACTGGACTATATTCTCATCTGACAGTGTACCTGCAGATTTTACAGGAATTGCCGAAAAAGGAGCTACTTATATAAGCTTAGACTTTATTGATTCAAAATTATTTTTTGAGGTATCAAATATCAGTAAGTCTAATTTAGAGCTTGTGTATATTGATCGTGGTAACGTTTTGTCTTTTGTAAGGGTTCCTGAGTTGGAATAGTAATTATTAATAGGTTATAATGTATACATTATGAAATGTAATCACGAATTATTTATGGGAATAGGAATGAATTCATTTGTTTGGATATTAGGAATTGTACTATTAGCAGACTTACTGCTTTTAGGTATCTGGCTTTGGAAGAAAGTTATAGAGAAGTAATCTTTTCTTTATCCTTACTTATATGAGAGAGCTACACGCACCAGGTAAAGAAACCGAAGGTAATTTTTTAATTGAAAGAATGAGAAAATTACTAGAAATAGAGCTTAATCTTAGATCTGTATCTTTTTTGAACAGTTATAACAATAATCCTAGTGGAGAGGTTGGTATGAGAGTAGAACCAGATGGAACTATCAATGATAATGATCAATCAGGTCTTTTTAAGGATAATTTACTTATAATAATACATTCATTTTTTAAAAAAGTTAGAGGTTATGTAGATACTGGTAATGAATTTGATTCTATAAAAACCATTATTGATAATGTTTTATCTGATAAAGATGAAAAAAAGGTTCAGAATTTAATAAAAAGATTATGTTCTACTGATATAGCTAGACTAATTATTGGTGATGTTTCTGCATCTGAGATAGAAGAAAATCTTGGAGAATATGCTAGAAACGCTCATTCCTTTTCATCTTTAGGGTTAAAGTATGTTCTTTTTGAAAATAACAATAGGGACATTGTAAATGTACACTTAGAATCTATTTTTTTAGAAAACCCTTTTAAATTAAGGGGGATTATTTTGCAAGAATTCAGAGCTTTAGCTGGTTTTTTAATAGATCAAATATCTCATCAAGAAATTAGTGGCTACGCAGAAGTCTGTTTAGATTCTTGGATAGTTTATGAAAATGAAAAAATATTTTCATCTGCGGGCTTTGAAATAGAACCTAGTGATATCAAAAGATATTTTAATGACCAGTATTCTTCTAAAAAAGCTACTATGTCTGTAAGTGATTTTATAAAAAATTTCGCTACTAAAAACTAGAAACAGCAATATGGAAAAAGGTGATATTGAATCAGGAGGTTTTAGTCCAGAGAGGCTTGATTTGATAGGCAAGATTAAAAAACTTGTTGAAATGGATTTATATGTAAGATTGCATGTTTTTTTTGATAAAAAATCAGATGAGGTGCTGGCTCAAGATAATGATGGTTATTGGTCTGATGCTTCTCTATTAAAAGAGTTAAAGGTAGATTTTGAAGATGATATGAAGGATATCTTCAGTATGATTAGGGGTGATCGCTTTAAAAGCTATGATGATTATGAGCCAGTCAGACTAAAGATAGTCGATATTTTAGAAAAAGATTCTTTAAGTAATGTAAATGAAATTATAGAGTGTATTTGTAGTGATGAAATTATAGATTTACTTATTGGTGACGAAACACCGGAAGATATAGAAAGTAATTTTAGAGACTATGCTCACGACACTAGCGATTTTAACCTAAAAGGTGTTGATTATTTTGATTTTGATATGAGTCGCCCTGGTGTAGTTAACCTTCATTTGAATCCTGTTTTTTTAGAAAACCCGCATAGACTTTTTGGTATTTTACGTAAAGAGTTGGGGATTATAGCAAACACAATTAGAGACTCTGGAAATCGTATAGGGAGTAAAAATGAAAAGGTAAGAAAAATAAGAATGGATTCTTGGATTGTACAAGAAAGAGAGGACCTATTTATAAGTTTGGGCATTAAAGTAAAAAAACATAAGGGTCCACAATACTTCCATAATCCTTATAATTATGCTGTTGCTAAAATTTCTGTAAAAGATTTTGTAAGAATTTTTGGTTCTAAAAACTAGAAATCACAGTAGCTAAATTGTCAACACTATGCTAGAATCTCCGTCTATGGAGATTAGAAATATTGCAATTATTGCCCACGTTGACCACGGTAAGACAACCCTTACTGACTCTATTCTTAAACAGACTGGAATGGTACAAGGTAATGTATCTATGGATTCAAACGATCTTGAAAAAGAGCGTGGTATTACAATTTATGCAAAGAACACATCTATTTTTTATAAAGACACAAAAATAAACATTCTAGATACACCAGGTCACGCTGACTTCGGTTCTGAGGTTGAACGTGTACTTAAATCTATTGATTCTGTTCTTTTGATTGTTGATGCTGCTGAAGGTCCAATGCCTCAAACAAAGTTCGTTCTTAAAAAGTCTCTTGAGCTTGGTCTTAAGCCTATTCTTGTTTTAAATAAAATAGACAAACCAGCTGCTGATGTAAATAAAGCTCATGATTTAGTCTATGAATTATTCTTTGACTTAGGTGCCACAGATGAGCAGTTAGATTTTAAAACTATTTATGCTATTGGTCGTGATGGTACAGCAAAAAGAAAAATGGAAGATGAATTAAAAGATCTTTCACCTCTACTAGATTTAATTTTAGAAGAAGTTCCTGTTGCATCTAGTGAAAGTCCTAAAGAAGAAAAATTAAAAGCACAGGTGTTTAATCTTGCTTATGATAACTTCCTTGGACGTATGGGAATTTGTCGCATATACAGTGGTGTAGTAAATATGGGTCAAACACTTTATATTAAAGGAGTTAAAGGTGAACTACTTACAGGAAGAGTTACAAAACTTTTTACATTTGAAGGTATGGAGAAAAAGTCAGTAGATCAAGCCGAAGCTGGTGATATTGTTATGGTTGCTGGTTTTCCGGATATATATATCGGAGAAACTTTACTTGATGATTCTTCGGGTGAAGCAATGCCTGCTATTAAAGTTGATGAGCCAACACTTTCTTTTTATATGCTTGTTAATGATTCTCCTTTTGGAGGTCGTTCAGGAAAACTTCTAACATCAAGACAAATACGTGATCGTCTTGAAAGAGAACTTCAAGTTAACGTTGGACTTCAAGTAGATTTTAATGCTGCCAGTGGTGCCTTTAAGGTTTTTGGTAGAGGAGAACTTCACTTAGCTGTTCTTCTTGAAACAATGCGTCGTGAAGGATTTGAACTTTCTGTATCTCAACCAGAAGTTATTGTAAAAGATATAGATGGTGTTAAGTGTGAACCTTTTGAAGAAGTTACTATTTTAATTCCAGATGAGTTTAGTGGTGCTGTTATAGAGAAGATGGGTAATAGAAGAGGAATAATGACTGATATGCGAAAAGAGCATGAACAAACTAGATTGACTTTCCATGTTCCAACTCGGGGTCTTTTGGGTTACAGAAACGAGTTTATTATTGATACAAAAGGTGAGGGAATTATGACAAGTGTGTTCCATTCTTTCCAACCATTTGCAGGTAAAATAATAAAAACAGAATTCGGTTCTATGATTTCTATGGCTACAGGAAAGGCTCTAGGATTCTCACTTTGGGGACTACAAGATCGTGGAGTTTTATATATTGGTCCAAGTACAGAAGTTTATGAGGGTATGGTTCTTGGTTATACATCAAAAGGTGAAGACATGACAGTTAACCCAACTAAAGGTAAACAGCTTACAAACATGCGTGCATCTGGTTCTGATGAAAATATTAAGCTTACACCTCCATTTGATCTAACTCTTGAGAGAGCTCTGGGTATGATGAGAGAAGATGAATATTTAGAAGTTACCCCTGATTCTATAAGGTTAAGAAAAAAGTATTTAACAGAGAATGATAGAAAGAAACATTTAAGAGGTGTAGCTGATAGTAAATAGGTTTTTGTGATAATATTTCTGGTATGAATCCAGAAATTCCAGTTGAAGGAGAAAGAGATTTGCATAAAAAGAGACTTCTTATGAAGCAGTTAATAAGAGCAGGAAAGGATCTATCGGCTGCTTATGTTTATAGTGAAAAAGAAAAAGAAATGAAAACTGGAGCTCCATACGATCTTTATGATTCTCCATTAGACAGTGTTGAAATGCTAAGTGTTGGTCCAAGAGGATTTAATCAATCATTTGAAAGGGTTTTAGATGGTTGTGATACTATACCTGAATATTTAAATACTACTTATCCTGATAGAAGTTTGATTGTTGGAGAACTTGGTGGTCCATTTTCTAGAGCAAGTAGAGAATTACAAGAAACTGTAAATATAAAAGAGACCGTAGCTTTGACTCTTGCTGATCATAGAAAAGCAGATCAAAAAAAAGATGATTCTGGTCATGGGCACACTGTATTAACTGGAGATATGTTCTTCACTTCATTTAATGAAGTAGAAAATCAAGGCTTAATGCCTGTGCGCGATTGGATTAAAAAAACAGGTAAACTTGATCTTTTAATTGTTAGATTGGGAGGTCTTACTCAAAACTTTAATAAAAAACACGGCGCAATTGAGCCGGAATTTTTTACTGTATTTTTTTTACATAGTTTTTTAAAATGGTACGAACTTTTATCTGAAGATGGAACAATGCTTGTAGTATGTCCAGGTAATACAGAAGAAAAAATTAAAGAATTTGTTTCAAAGATAAATTCTAACTTTGAAAGACCAGTTTTAGAAGTAGAGATTAATAATCATCAATATAAAGATGGGAGTGACAATCCTATGCCTGTTGTAGCAATTAGACTTCGTCGTCTTATTGGTAGTCCTCAAAAAATAATACTGGCAGACTTAATTGGGGATAGTGGACACAGTTATTTTGGAGGTAAGAAAGATTAAAAATAATTTGCTATCATAAAAACATGACAGAAGATCCAAAATTACCAGAACAAGATTTAGGTGCTGATTATGAAATAACTCCCGGAGGTATATTTTTACCTTCAGAATATTGGAGCAAAGGAAAAGAGGGTGTAATTTCTCCAGAAACTAGTTTTAGAGAAAACTATAGAAAATTTAGAAAAGCATATAAATTTCTTAAAGAATTATCTGTTTTGCATTTTAATGATGAAAAAGATCATAAAGAAAGAACAGGACAGCCTTGGCCAAGATATGATTCTGGTTTAGTGGGAGGTATTGATTTAAGAGGTAATCCTGTTGGGTTTAATGAAGAGTTTGGTGGTTTAATGGGTGAATTAGGTTCTATAGAGGCTTATATTAAAGCTAATTATCCTAAAAGAGCCATTATTCTAATGGAGCTTGGTGGCTCTGCTCGTAATTTAGTATATGATTTGGAAAAGAGAGGTGTAGGTATTGAAGCATCAGCTGGTGTCGAACTAGCTGATCATAGAGAACCTTATGAGGTTTGGGAAGATGTTGCAATAAATCATGAAGTTTTGAATACAGATATTTTTTGTGAACCATATAGTGATGGTGAAAGCGACATAAAATTCAGTGGTATGGAGCCAATTGCGGAGTGGTTAGGTAAACAAGAGAGGGATAAGTGTGATCTGATTATTTTTAGAATTATTGGGCCTCTTTTTAATTTTAGTCTTGAATATTTACCAAAAGGAGAAAAAGAAATATTTGAACATTTGAACATTATTTTTCTTAGGAGTTTTCTTAAATGGTATGATTTTTTATCAGAAGATGGAACAATGTTAGCAACTTGTCCTAATAATGTTGCAGATCAAATTATAAAATTTGCAAGAGTTATAGATCCAGAAGGTAAATATTTTGAAATAGAAACAGAGGAAGCAATTTTTACAGATAAGCAGTTTGTAGATCTTGCTTATACTAGATTAAGATTAAAACGATTAAAAGGAAGTCCTGATAAAATTTCACTGAAAGAACTTTTTGTTAAATAATCTAGTAATTAAATATTACTTCCATTTTTATAAATGATATAATATAGACCATATAATTTATGGCTATAGAACTTTTTCATCCAAACAATTTAAATAAAAAATTTGATAACCCAAGAGATGAGGTTGAGTACTTACGTAACAGATTAAAAAATATAGAAGCATCTGTTAAGGATGAGGCAAGTGCTCATGAAGCAATCTCTAAAGATTTAGATGTTTACGGTAGTTACAAACCAGAACATGTAATGTCACCAAAAGCTCTTATGCCAGAGGAGGATATTGATACTATTGTTCTAAATCTTTCTCCAGAAAAACACGACGATAAAATGACTGAGCTTATGATTCTTATGCAGAAGAAGGGTATTAGTCATACTATAGATATTGTTTCTAGACTAGAAGATCCTCATATCTCAGATGATTTTCATAGATTTCTTATTCAGTATCTTAGGTCTGATTATTATGTAAAAGGTGCTGATGAGGGTGATCCTATGTCTAAATCTTTAAACAGAACTCTGTTTGAAATAATTCCTAGAGACTCTGAGAGTAAAGAAAGAACAGAATCAAGTTTTAGGGAAACTGTTGCTTCAATGGAGCAGTTTTTTGCTGGTCTAATGGGAGTTATTAGTGGTTCGTTTAAAAATGAGTACATTACGCTTGAGATTGCTAATCCTATAGATAGACAAGATTTTGTATTTTATATTTCTATTGTAAAAGAAAAAGCTGAGCTTTTAGAAAAACAGTTGCACGCATTTTTTCCAGACGCCAGACTTGTTGAACAAAACAATGACTTTAATATTTTCTATGAGGGGGGTGGTCATGCAGGTGCATATGGTACACAAGCAAAAACTCCAGCCAGAACACTTAAAACATCAGAAGAATTTGAGGATGATCCTATTAAGTCTGTATTAAATGTTTTCTCTAATCTCGAAGAATCAACAGAAGCTGCGGCTGTACAACTTATATTTAAACCAGCAGGATCTTTTTATGAAAAGAATTATCAAAGTGCAATAAAAAAATTAGAAAAAGGATCAAAAGAACCTAGGGAACTTTTTACTAGAGATAATCCAACATCAAAGATATCAACAAGTATATCTAAGTTTCTCTTTGATGCGACAAAGACAGTTGAGAAGGTTAGCGGTACTGAAAGTAAAAAAGATGGTCCTGAGTATGTAGACTCTATTCTAGTAGAACAAATAAAAAGAAAGCTTATGTCACCTATTGTTTCTACAAATATTCGTGTTATTGCTTCTGCAAAAGATAAAACTAGGGCAAATTCTATATTACAAAATATAGGTTCGTCATTTAATCAATTCAGTTCTCCTACAGGAAATAGTATTAAATTTGAATCGATTAAACCAAATCTTGAATCATTATTTTTCAAAAGATTTTCTTATCGTGTTTATAACCCTGAAATGGATGTGCCGTTGAATCTTAAAGAAATAGCTACTATCTTTCATTTACCAACAGAATCAAATAGAAAAAATCCAAACCTAAAAGTTTCAAGGTCTGCGTCTTCATCAGCACCTATAGGTTTACCTAATGATGGCATTTTAATTGGTTCAAACGAACATTCGGGTAAAAAGCAAGATATATTTTTAGCGACAGAAGATAGAATGCGTCACTTATATACAATTGGTCAGACAGGTACTGGTAAGACAACACTTATGAAGTCTTTAATAATTCAAGACATTAAGAATGGTGACGGTGTATGTATGATTGATCCACACGGATCTGATATACAAGATGTTTTAGCTAATATTCCACCAGAACGTTTTGATGATGTTATATATTTTGATCCTGCAAATATAGACAGACCAATGGCACTTAACATGCTTGAGTTTGATCAGACTAAACCTGAACAAAAAACTTTCGTTGTTAATGAACTTTTCGGTATATTCCAAAAACTTTACGGTAAAGTTCCTGAATCAATGGGTCCTATTTTCGAGCAATATTTCCGTAACGCTACAATGTTGGTTATTGAAGACCCTGAAACTGGATGTACGTTACTTGATGTTTCGCGTGTTATGGCTGATAAAGCATTTCGTAAATTAAAAATATCTAAATGTAAAAATCCTGTAATAGTTCAGTTTTGGAAAGAGATTGCTGAAAAGGCGGGAGGTGAGTCGTCTTTGCAAAACATAGTTCCATATATCACAAGTAAGTTCGACGTTTTCTTAGCTAACGAAATTATGCGACCAGTTATTGCACAAGAAAAGTCTAGCTTCAACTTTAGAGATATTATGGATAATAAGAAAATTCTTCTAGTTAATCTTTCAAAGGGTCGTTTAGGTGATATAAACTCTAGTCTCATTGGTCTTATAATTGTTGGTAAAATTTTGATGGCAGCACTTTCTAGAGTTGATGGAAACCTTAAACAATTAGCACCTTTCTATTTGTATATAGACGAGTTTCAGAACGTAACCACAGACTCTATTGCTACTATTCTTTCAGAAGCTAGAAAGTATAGATTGAGTTTAACTATTGCTCATCAGTTTATTGCACAGCTTGAGGATAATATTAAAAATGCAGTTTTTGGAAACGTTGGAAATATGGCAGTCTTTAGAGTTGGTGCTGATGATTCAGAATATTTAAAAAGCCAATTCGCACCTACATTTACAGCTAGCGATATAATGAATATAGACAACTTTAATGCTTATGTGAAAGTTTTGTCAAAAGGTATTCCACAAAAACCATTTAACATAAGAATTCTTCCTCCTGTTGAAGGTAATCAACAATTCTTAGAAAAACTTAAAAACATGTCTTATAACAAGTTCGGTCGTGATAGGTTTGAAATAGAGCAAGAGATTATGGATAAGTATAAGAAACCAGAAGAACCTAAGGAGTTAGACATGCCTGATTTTAGTAAGATAGGGTTGTAGGAAAATTATTCTTCATTTTCTTCTACTTCAATTTTTCTTGTACCCCATAGATGATTTTTTGGTCCATAATCTTGAAATAGATCTTTCAGTCTTATTAATCTATATGCACTATTTCGTCCAACTTTTTCCCAGATCATAATTTCTCCATCTTTGTTTTTACCCAAAGCAACACAAGAGTGTAGTAATATTTTTTCATCCGGTTTATTTCTAAAACTTATTATAACTACACAAGGAAACCCAGTTTTTTCTATAAAATTAGAAACTTCTTTTCTGTCTGGTATTTCATTATCTATATAATTTCCTTGGGCAAAACTTGTTTCAATTGTAGTTGTTATTTCTGAATTGCTCATTCCTTGCGCATCCATTTCTTCAATACTTTGTTCCGTTGTCATTCCGTTTTCTAGTAAAAAAACGGCACCATGACAAAAAGCGTCGGCTCTGCTTGTGTGACTTGTTTTATATTTTCTAGGCTCTGATCTACTTATCCTGTCTTCTAAATATAGAGACATTTTTATAACCTGTTTTTGCTTTGGTGATAGTTTGCAAAATCCCTCTAAGCTTTCAAGCATCTCAAAATCTTTGTACCTCTCTGTTTGTTCTCTTTGTAGCCAGCTCTCAGTCATAGATTAAGTGTTTAAGTTTGTATTTTTTATATGCACATGTGACTTCCAGAAGAATAATCCTATAAAGAATAATGTCACAGATGGAGATAACCAGAAAGGTATATGCATTCCAAAGCCTTCACCGAGCATAATTAGTCCAAGACAAAGTATAGAATACATTGCACCATTTTTTATATAAATATATTGCTTTATTCTATCTATGTTCATAACTGTTAGTTGTCTTAAAACTATAGCTCCGATACCGTTACCTATAAGTATTAAAGGAATAGCAAATGTAAATGCAAATGCTCCTAGTACTCCGTCTATTGAAAATGTGAGGTCTAATACTTCAAGATAAATAACCTTACTCCAATCTGACATGTTAGATGATATAAGTTGTCTTTCCATTTGAGCTGCGTTTTCTTTGAATCCTTGGGTTATAAAAAATGCTGATGAACCAACAACAATACTAAATGCAAAATACGGATCTATTCTAAGACCAAACCAAACCAGTAAACATAAAATAATAGAAACTACGGCGTAGAACCAAATTCCATTTTTATGTATAAATGGCTCATGAAAAAGTCCATAATGTTTTTCTTCAATAAATAACCAGTGTAAGAAAAGTAGAAGTAAAAAAGTTCCAGCTCCCATAAGTAGAAGTGGTGTTGCATGTTCAATTGCTGATATTACAGCTGGGTCACTTGAAAATGTGGCACTCCATGCGCCACCTAATCCAAGTCCTGGTATAGCAAAAAATACAATAAGAAGTGGTAAGAAACCTCTAACAATAAAGACCGCAAAAAGTATACCCCATGTTAAAAACCATTTTCTAGCTTTCGGTCCAACTGTTCCAAGAACTTCTGCATTTATGATCGCATTGTCTACGCTGTTTATTATCTCAAAAAGCGAAAGTCCTACGACGGTTACTAATAGTGGTATCCATTCCATATTTATAAGGGCAATTATACATTTATGCTATAATTTCGCCATGACATCAAAAAAGTTAGAATTTCCTAAGGGATTTTTTTGGGGAGCAGCTTCTGCTTCATATCAAGTAGAAGGTAATATTACAAACACAGATTGGGCAAAAGCTGGCAGAGACGGCAAGGTTCCTGTTTCTGATTCTGGTCCAGATCACTATAATAGATACGAAGAAGATTTTGATTTAGCTAAATTGCTTGGACATAATTCTCATAGACTGTCAGTCGAATGGTCGCGCATCGAGCCAGAAGAAGGAAAGTTTGATCAAAATGAAATAGAACATTATAGAAAAGTTTTACAGGCCCTAAGTGATAGAGGTATTACTCCATTTGTTACCATTTGGCATTTTACATTACCGCAATGGTTGGCAGATAAGGGTGGAATTGAATCTGGTGAATTTACAAAATATTTTGCTAGATATGCAAAGTTTGTTGTATGTTCTTTACACGAGTATTGTCACAGATGGGCGACAATGAATGAGCCAGGTGTTGTTGCTAGCATGGGATGGGTAACTGGTGAATGGGTGCCTTTTAAAAAAAATAAATTTATAACACTTTTATTTGTTATTAATAATTTAATCAAGGCTCATGTAGAAGCATATAAAGCAATTAAGAGTTGCGATCTTGTGACCGAGGTGGGCGTTGTTCATCAAAATGTCTATTTTCATTCAAATGGTAATATTTTTAATAAGTGTATTGCAAGAATTTTTAACAAATTTGGTAATCATTATTTTCTAGATAGAATAAAAAATAATTTAGATTCAATAGGCTTAAATTACTATATGGATTGTTTTTTTGGTAAAAGAAAAGAAGTATTAGAAAAGACAGATATGGGTTGGGGAATTTATCCTGAAGGAATATGTCATCTGCTGGTTGGCTTAAAAAAATATGAAAAACCTATTTTTGTTTCTGAGGCAGGAATTGCAGATGAGGCTGATACAAAAAGAGGAAAGTATATAAAAGATTTAGTTTATTGGATGCATAAAGCTGTTGAGTGCGGTGTCCCATTAAAGGGTTATATGTACTGGTCATTAACTGATAACTACGAATGGGCAGAAGGATATAAAAAAAGATTCGGTTTGATTGCTATTGATTATGAGACAAAGAAGAGAACTATTAGAAATAGTGCTTATGAATACAAGAAAATTTGTGAAGACAATGCTTTAATAATAGAAAATAAGTAACATGGGATCTTGGATATTATTTACAGTTGTAGCTCAATTTTTAAATGCAGTAGTGTCTCTTGTAGATAAATATATTTTAACTTCAAAAAGAGTTACAAGGCCTATTGTTTACGCATTTTATGTTGGTACATTTTCTATATTTTCTTTAGCTATATTCTTATTTAGTTGGGTACCTGTTCCTTATGATGGACTTCAGATACCGTCTATTTCTAATTTATCTTGGCCAACTCTAGGTATAGTTTCTTACTCTATGATTGCCGGTTTTGGTTTTATTATTGCTTTAGCTACATTGTTTTCTGCATTTATGAAAGCTGATGCATCTGATGTTGTTCCTGTTGTTGGATCTGTTTCTGCTATATCAACATTATTTTTTAGTTTCTTATTTCTTGAGACAAGTTTAACTCATAACTTTATATTAGGATTTGTTATTCTTGTAGTTGGTACAATGGTGGTTTCTTTATTTAGATTTCACTGGAAAACCATGTTGTTTTCTGTGATTTCTGGTTTATCTTTTGGAATTCACTATGTTGCAGTAAAGAAACTTTTTATTGCTACACATTTTGATAATGCTTATTTATGGCTTAATCTGGGTATAGTTTTAGCGTCTTTTGTTCTTTTATTTTTACCTCATAAAAATGGACCAGCTCATCATGAAGTAAAAAAGACAAAATTTTCTAGTTATATTTTAATATTTTTTAAACAAATTATTGCAAGCGTATCTGCATTTTTATTATTAAAAGCTATAGAGTTTGGTGATGTTTCTATTGTTCAAGCATTAGGTGGATTGCAGTTTGTTTTCTTGATAATATTTGCTATATGTAATCAATACGATAAAGTATTTTATTGTGAGAATTGCACTCCGTTACAGAAATTTCAAAAAATAATTGCTATAGTAATTATCACTGTAGGTTTTATAGTTTTGTTTATATAAATGAAAAAAAATAAAAAAATCACATTAATAGTATCTGTCTTAATAGTTTTATTTTTAGGAGTGTATCTACTTTTAATTAATAAACCTACTCCAGATAAAATACAGTACGGAGTGTCTTTCAATACTCCATATGCTTATGAGTTAAGATTGGATTGGAAAAAGGTATATGAAGCGGTACTGACAGAGCTTGATGTTAATCATTTAAGGCTTTCTGCTCATTGGGATCTTGTAGAACCAGAGGATGATAAGTGGAACTTTGAGGAGTTGGATTATCAAGTAATTCGTGCAAAAGAAGAGGGCGCTGATGTAATATTTGGAGTTGGTAAAAGACTTCCACGATGGCCTGAGTGTCATGTTCCAGACTGGGCTAAAGGTCTCACACTAGAAGAGCAGGAGAATAAAATTTTAGAATATATAAAAGTTGTTGTAGATAGATATAAAGATTATGAAAATATAATAATGTGGCAGGTTGAAAATGAAGCATTCTTGTCTATATTCGCTCATCAATATTGTGCTGGGTTTGATGTAAAATTCCTTGAAGAAGAAATAGCCCTAGTAAAGTCTTTGGATCCGACAAGGCAAGTATTGCTTACTGACAGTGCTGATTTGGGATTATGGTCTGGGCCATATAGCAGGGGAGATTTGTTTGGTACAACTCTATATCTTTATGTTTGGAATGAAAAAATGGGCGCAATAAAAAATTATCTACCGTCATCTTGGTATAGGGCTAAAAGTTCTTTGATGGAGATTTTTCATGGAAAGAAAGAAATTATTTTAATAGAGCTTTCACTTGAACCTTGGTTGTCAGAAAGTGTTGTTGATGCACCGTTTGAAACTCAACTTGAAAGAATGAACCCAGAACGTTTTGATGAAGTATTAAAATATGCAAAAGATACAAGAATGCAAAAGCAGTACTTATGGGGTGCAGAGTGGTGGTACTATATGAATGAAAATGGTTACCCAGAATTTTGGGAAAAAGCGAAAGAAGTTTTTAGGAATTAGTTTTTGGTAAATAAAAAAGGTCCCCGTCACAAGCAAGCTCATGACGGGGTGGTGATTACAAGATACCAACAGATTTCAAGCAGAACAGGATACAGACTGCGATAATGATTATCACTCCGATAACACAACCGCAACCCTTTTTGAACTCCTTATCTGGGTCATTCCATTTTTCTTCTGGTTCCATTTTCACATCCTTCCTAATTTAAGGTTCGCTAAACATTACAACGAAAATTAGTGTTTGTAAAGTACGAGATATAATCTCAATATATAAATAAAAAAAGGTGCCTTGCCATGGATTTTATAGATCACATGACAAGGTGAAGATTATTTGAAACTAAGCATCCGTAAGAAGATGAGTATTAGTCCTAGGTATGCCGTTAGATAACCAAGGCACACAATAAGGGTCCATACGCATCCGGAAGTCTTTTTTTCTTTTTTCTTCATTTTCCTCCTTCTAGGTAAGCACTTTATACATATAATAAAGTTTGTAAAGTGCGAGGTTCGACCTTGCAATATAAATAAAAAAGGTCCCCGCCATGAGCTAGTCATGACAGGGTAATGGTTTATAGAATATCCGTGTACTTCTTGAGTGCCCAAAGTATTATGATGATTGCGATAATTATCGGTACCACCACACATCCAGTGAACTGTATCTTAAAGCTTTTTCAGGGGAATAATCTTTTTCCATTTTTCACCTCCTTTCTTGTCTAACTAGAAGCCGGTGATTATTAAAAATTATTACATGATTACGAGGTCGATCCTCGTAGTAGAGTCTTTAGTGTTGCATGATATAATTTATACATGTATATTCTTTTTGATATAGGGGCAACAAATATTAGATTTGCAAGAAGCACCGATCTTCTTTCTTTTGATGAACCACTAATAATAAAAAACACAAGAAGGTATGAAGAGGATATTGTTAATATAAAAATAGCCGTAGATAACCTTTCTAAAGGTCATAAAATACAAGGTATAGCGGGAGGAGTTGCAGGAACATTTGATAAGGAAAAAGGTGTATTGCTTAGAGCACCAAATATGCAGAGCTGGTTTAACAAGCCTCTTGCTTATGATTTACAAAGAATGACAGGCATTAAAGCTCATATCATAAATGATGCTGATCTTGCTGGAATAGGTGAAGCAAATTTTGGTTCTGGTAGAGGATTTAATGCTGTTGCGTATATGACAGTTAGTACGGGTGTAGGAGGATCTTTAATTATTAATGGTAAACCTCTTGGTGTTAAGTATAGTCCTGAACCAGGGTGGCAAATAATAAACAGTGATACTAAAGAATCATTGCATGAGTTAATAGCTGGCAGAGATTTAGAGTTAAAGTATGGAATGTTACCAAAAGATTTGCCCTCAGAAATATATCAAGATGTATCTCAAAATTTAGCAATTGGAATTTATAATGCAATGCTTTTTTGGTCTCCTGATATATTTGTTTTAGGTGGATCTCAGATGAAAGATATCAGTATAGAGGATTTAAATAGTTACATAGAAGCGATTAATGATAATGGTATTCAAGTTTGTAAGATTGTGTTATCAAACCTAGGAAGCAATAATGGTCTTTATGGTGCAATGGCTTTACTTAGTAATTAGGTCATGAAAAATTTTAATACTAAAAAAAATGGTTCAACTCTGGTAACAGTTATATCTCTAATTTCAATAGCTCTTCTCGGTGCTGTTGGTTTTTATTTTTTACTTAAGAAAGATGTTGTAAATGAAAGTTTTGAATCTTCTATATCTAATTTAATAAAAAATAATTCAGGAGAAGTTGTTGATAGTAATTTAGTTTCTGTTGCATACCAGGAGGGTATATACGCAAATGGTATAGTTAAAAGTAATTCTGGTCAGAATAAGTATTTTTATTTAGTGTACACAAATGGTGTTTGGCAATTAGTTAATTATGGGGAAGCTGTTTCTTGTGAGAGACTCAGTGCTTTGGGGTTTTCTAAAGAAGGTATCGCTGGTTGTGTGATTGTTTACAATGGATCATTAACGGTTGCTGATGCGCTAACTTTAAGTAACTCTAGTAGTGCAGAAGTTACTGTTATTGGTGAAGTTGATTTTGTGGATCCTAATTTAGGAACTTTTTCTTTATCATCTGGTGGTAAAAAAATAGAGGCTATTAGCGCTAATATACAAAATGTTGATGTGGGAGATACTGTTGTTGTTGCGGGTACTATAGATAATAGCGTTATCACAGCTAAAGAGATCACTGATTTGATAGAAGAAAAAAAGACCACTTCTTCAAATTCTTCAAAAAATGAAGATAAGAAGTATAAAGAACCAGAATCTGCACCTGAAGAAATAAAGTATATATATCTTCTTGATGTAAACCAAGCTGATATTGTTAAATTGAGAAATGATCCTAGTATTTAACCCGCTGTAATTTTGTAGCCTCTGCCTGGTATGTTTTGAATTATTGTCTTCTTGTTATCGCCAATTTTTTTTCTAAGATTTAATATGTGGGCTTCAATAGTGTTTGAAAAAGGATCTGCGTGTATGTCCCATACGTGTTCCAGTATTTGACCTCTGGTTACAACACAGTTTTTGTTATGCATTAATATTTCAAGTAAAGAGAATTCTTTTCTGGTTAAATATATTTCCTGATTCTTTTTCTTAACTTGTTGTCTATCTATATATAATGCTATATCACTAACTTTTAATATTTGTTCGACTAGTTTTTTAGGTCTTCTTAGTAGCGTATTTATTCTTGCATGTAGTTCTTCAAAAGAAAAAGGTTTTGTCATATAGTCATCAACACCGCAGTTTAATAATTCTATTTTTTCATTAACTTCTTTCTTTACTGAAAGCATAAGTATTGGTGTGTCTTTACCGGAACCTCTTATTTCTTGGCACACGTTCTTGCCTTGTTTTCCTGGTAAGACATTGTCCAAAATAACCAGGTCATATTCATTTGTTCTTGCTAAGTATGAACCATGATCTCCGTCACTTGCGTAATCAACTGCGAAAGAAAGAGATTCTAGAGCCATTCTTAAGGAGTCTCTAATTGCTGTATCGTCATCTACAAGCAGTATTTTCATAATGCTTTTATATTATTTTATATGTTCTTAGTCAAACAAAACTGGGGAAGTAGTTTCATTATTTCTTCATTTTTAATATACGAGGTTCGACCTTGCAAAAGTGCCAGACCCTGTTTTTTGCTATATAATGCCTTTATGAAAATAATATTATATGCAAAAACAGGATGTCCATGGTGTGCTGAAGTTGTTCAGTTTCTACTAGATAATGATTTTCATTTTGAAACTAGAAATGTAACAACTAGTGAAAAATACATGCAAGAAATGGTTGATAAGTCTGGTCAAACAAAAGCTCCTACTTTGGATATTGATGGGGAAATACTAGCAGATGTTGGTAGTGAAGAGGTAGAAAAATATTTTAAAGAAAAAGGTCTTATTAAATAAAAAGTATCTATCTAGTGTCTTTTATTATAAGGGCATATCTAACTCCGTAAAATACTATTGCTCCTAAAACAAGAAAAATAAACTTGAAGTCTATGAATACTAAAAGTATTGATGCTAATGCTGGACCTATGACGTAAGAGAATGGTTGTGTGATTCTGAAAAAACTTAACATGTCAGCATCTCCATCGTCTATCTTTTTAAACATGTAAGTTTCTATCATTGTTTCAACCATGCTCGCGCCAACACGAGTCATGAAAAGAATAATAGACCAAGTAACTATGTTTGGTGTTGATATAAATGTTATGGCTCCTGTAGACATTGCCATAATAATAAAACCTACTATTAGGAGTTCTTTTTCTCCGATTTTTTTGTCGGCTAACCATCCCCATGTAACATCGAACAAAATAAACGGTAACAATGCTATGGCTATTATTATAGTTACTTCTGGAAAACTTAATCCTATGTTTTTATGTAAATAAATAGGTAAGTAAATTACCATCCAAGAGAAAAAAGTATGTAGAAGTATACTTGCAGCTGTAATTCCATATAGATCTATATCATTTAATATTCTCTTCAGTGTTTTCAGTAACTTCATTGGGTGATAGTGATTGTCTTTAAAAGATTTAAGTTTAAATATAGCTATAAATAAAACAGGAAGCATTATCACAGCACTTAGTATGTATAGTGTTCTAAAGTTTTGATTAACCAGAACCAAGCTAGCTGTAAGTGGCCCTAGAAGAGTAGCCATACTTGCAATAGTTAAGAATAATCCGCGGATGTTTCCTGTGTCTTTATCTTGTGAGTTGTGTTCAAGAAAAATGTCTAAGCTAAAAAATGCTAGAGCACGAGCCAAGTTGCTTAATAAAAATGTTACAACTATAACAGACGGAATATCACTAAATGCCATAGCAAACATCGCCAGTATTTCTACTACTGTTACAAAAATAAAAGTTTTAAAGTTACCAAATCTTCTTAGTATGTAGGGACTTAATAGAAGGCTTATTATTGTTAAAATACTACTTACTATATAAAGTAAGCCTAAATTTTCGTCTTTAATAAAGTCGCCAAGAAAACTCGAGTTGATATAGAGTGTTGGAGTTGTATGAAGTGTAAAAAGAAAAATTATTAAATAAATAATTCCTACTTTTATTTTTTTATTTACAGACATGTCACATATTGTAACATGCAACAAATTCTATACTCCTAGAATAACTGGGATAACTAAGGGTTCTTTTGCTGTTTGTATAAACAAGAAGTGGCTTACTTCTTTTGTAACTATTTCCTTAAGAGCATCAAAGTCTACTTGTCTTTTGCCTGCAATATTTCTTTCTATTGTTCTTTTAACTATATTTCTTGCTTCATGTAGTAACTCTTGTGACTCTCTAAGATATACAAAACCTCTAGAAATTATATCCGGAGATTTTTTAAGTTTACCTGTTTGAGTATTTATACTTGCAACTATTACAAATATTCCAGCTTCTGAAAGCATCTGTCTATCTCGAAGTACAACATCTTGTATGTCAGAAATAGAGAAACCGTCTACTGTCACTCTCTCATTAGGTGCCTTCATTGGTAGTACTGATATTTTGTTACCACCATCACTTATCTCAACAATAGAACCGTTGTCGGGTACTATGGTATTTTCTACAGGAGTTCCTAGTGATTGTGACATTTCAGCGTGTTGTCTTAACATGAAGTGCTGTCCGTGAAGGGGAATAAAGTACTTGTAGTTAATTTGATTATGAATCCACTTTAACTCCTCTCTGTTTCCGTGACCTGATGCGTGAATGTCAGAGTCTAAGTAAGTGACAATTTTTGCCGGAGATCTGAAAAGAATATCTTTAAGTCTAACTATTGCATTATGATTTGAAGGAATTATAGAGGATGAAAGAAGAACAGTGTCAGTCGGTCTGAATTTTATATATTTATGTGCACCTGTAGCAATTCTGTTTAGTACTGCAAATTCTTCACCCTGTGATCCTGTTACTAGAAATACCAATCTATCTGGTGGATAGTTTTCAGCTTCTGATAGGGAAATTACATTTTTTGTATCTACTAACTTTAATTGTTTAGCAATATCAATATTGCTCTTCATGCTTCTTCCTTCTATAACAATCTTCTTTCCGTATTTTTCAGAAAAGTTAAGTACTGCCATTAGTCTTTCAACCTGTGATGCAAATGTTCCAACAAAAAGTCTTCCTGGAGCAGCTTTTATAAACTTTTCAAGGTTTGCTACTACAACACTTTCAGAAAGAGACCATCCTGGTTTTTCTATAGAAGTTGAATCCATAGTTAAAAGTAGTACATCTTTATCTTTAAACCTCTTGTACTGGCTTACTTCTTCATCTGTTGGAACACCTTCTATGTTGTCTACACGAACATCTTCTATGAAAACAATATCTCCCATATGAGTATGAATTATCAAGCCCATTGAATCTGGAATGGTGTGAGAAATTGAAAAAGTTTCTATTTTTAATTTTTCACTTATTGGAATAGTTTCATCTCCATCTAGTATTCGCATATCAACTTTTGGTAAATGAGGAAACTCTTCTTGTCTTTTAAGAATCATTATTGCACCGAATTGTCTTGAATATATTGGTGGATTACCTAATTTATCCATAACATAAGGTACAGCACCGATATGGTCTAAGTGTCCATGTGTTATAAACAGGCCACGTATTCTGTCTTTTCTTTCTTCTAGGTATTTTGTATTTGGAATTATGTAGTCGATTCCAGGAGTTTGCTCATCTTTAAATTGAAAACCAGCATCAACAACTATTATGTCATTTCCAACTTCAATAGCTGTCATATTCTTACCGACTTCTTCTACTCCACCAAGGGGAATAATTCTTATATTGTTACCAATAGGTGGTATCTCTATTTTTGATTGCATTGGTTTTCTTGCAACATGACTTCGTGGCATTCTTCGTGTTTTTCTAACAACAGTGTTTTTGTTTATTGGGCTACGAGTATTTGCTCCAACTGAACTTCTGTTGAATGTTCTTGGACCTCTCGATGGACCTGCAGAACTTGAACCAGATGAGGGGCTTCTTCTAAAGTTGTTGGGACTTCTATTGAAAGATCCTGGAGAACTTCTATGTCCATTTGAATTTGTTGTAGTTGATGTGCTTGATGGAGATCCACCTATTCTAGGTCTGTATGAAGATCCAGAACTTGGCGTTCTTCTAAAGTTGTTGCCACTACTTCTTTGTGGTGGTCTGTTTGATCCTTGCGTGCTGTTGTTTGTATTTTGTGTATTCATTTTATTTTTTATTAATTATTTTAATTTTCTATTAACTATTTTCTACTTATTAAATATTCTCCATACCGTGTCTGTCTCCAGATACCATTGATGTATGTTTGAAAATCTATCTGATGGTACTGTGATGTTTGTAGGAATTTCTCCTTTGAGTTTTTTAGGCACGATATAAATAAAATCAGGCGAATATAAAAATACAGCAGGTGTATCTTTTTTTATTTGTGCATCAAACTTTTTAAGCACTTCATTTCTTTCTTCTTCGGCACTTAAACTTCTTGCTTCTTCTAGTATCTTATCAATTGTGATATTAGCATAGTCTGCAACGTTTAGACCAGGATCACTTCTTTGTGATGAGTGCCAGAATGCATAGAAGTCTAAATCTCTACTTATTATCTGACCAAACAGTAGGGAATCATACTTTCTTGGTCTAATAATATTTTGGTTTAAGTCGTTGGCGTTAAATATTTTTACAGATACATCAGCTCCTATTGATTTCCATGTCTCTGTTACTTGTTCAGCTACTGAAATTAACTCTGGTATATCTGCTGTTGATATTGAAAAAGTTAATGTTTCAGAACCATTTTTTGTCTTTTTCTCCATTATACCCTTATCATTTAAGCTCCATCCTGCATTGTTTAAAATACTTTTAGCTTTTTCTATCTTGTCTTCTGGTGACTCTGTACTATCTTCTGTATGATCAAGTTGTATTAAATGCTCAGGTATAGGGCCGTTGATTTCTTTACCAAATCCAGAAAGTACAGTGTCTATTATTTTTTTTCTGTCTATTGCTGTATCTAATGCAATTCTTACAGGGTCTTGTATAAATAAAGGAGCCTTACTTTGATTAAAGAATATTGCAAAAATTCTAGGAAGCGGGATTTTTCTTATTTCTAATGAATCAATAAATTGCTTTGCTGTTTCTGGAGAAACACCATTAACTGATTCTATCTCTTTATCTTTAAGTGCAATAATTATACCTTCTTCATTTCTATAAAAACTTATATTTATGTTTTTTATATAAGGTTTTCCTAATGCGAAATCTTCAAAAGAAATAAGTTTATATGTTTTTGTAATTCCTGATTTGTCGTTAATTACGTCTTTTATTTTGTATGGACCAGATCCAATAGGTTGTCTGTTAAGATTGCTGAAAGAGAATTCATCTATGCTGACACCTTGCCATAAATGTCTAGGTAAAATACCTAAAGTTGTAATATTTAAAAATGGTGCATACGGTTGTTGTAAGTGAAATACAACTTCTTTATCACTTATCTTTTCTACAGCTATACCATCCCAGTTTGCTCTCTTGGGACTTTTGATTCCAGGATCTTGAGCATTTGTTATTGTGAAAATAACATCATCGGCTGTTACCGGCTTATTGTCATGAAATACAGCATTTTCTCTTATTTTAAATGTATAAGAAGTTTGATCTTCAGATATTTCAAAACTTTCCGCTAAGTCAGGTATAAGATCTCCATTTGGAGCTTGTCTCATTAATCCTGAATATATTAAAGAAGTTAGGTCTCTATCTGTTTCAGAAAGAGCAAGTATTGGGTTGATAAATCTTGGTGTTCCTATTATACCTTCATTGTATGTTCCTCCTTCTCTAGGTATTTCTACTAAAAAGTTTTGATTAACTCTTATTAACATTGATAAAGAAGCTCCTATGAATATAAGAGTAGCTATACCAAAAATAAGTTTTTCTGATAAAGAAAGTGAGCTTATTACGCTAAGGGTCCCATCTATTTTTGGAATATTAAATTTTTTGCCAAATAACGATATTATTTTTTTCACAGAAAGTGATTAAATTATTACTTTAAGATTTTACAAAAACCTAATTAAACAACGAAAATTATGAAAGATACGATACCAAAAAGTATACCCAGAACTATTGTTGAGTTGAACATTATCTTTTCAATACCTCTTCTTGTATGATAGCCGGCTTCAGGACTGTCTGAACCACCAAAAGCACCTCCAAGTCCAGCGGAGTATGTTTGAAGTAGGATGGCAATCACCAGAGCTACTGAAATGATTATCTGAATTACAGAAAGTATAGTATCCATTTAGGTAATGACGAGCATATCATGGCTCATATTTAGTGGCAAGTGCTTATTTATATATTTGACACTAAGTGCCGTATTCTTATAATTGTAGCCATATTATAAGTTAATTTGAACAATAAAACATATGGCAAAGAAAAAACCAGTAAAGTTTGAAAAAAGTTCAATTACGCCGTTAGGCGACCGTGTGCTTTTAGAAGTTTTAAAAAATGAATCTAAAACAGCCTCGGGCATAATACTTCCAGATAATTATTCAGAAGATAAGGGTATGAAAGAAGGTCGTGTCGTTGCGGTAGGTCAAGGAAAGCTTGTTGATGGTAAATATATTAGTCTTGAAGTTTCAAAAGGAGATAAAGTTTTATTTCAGTGGGGAGATGAAATAAAGATAGACGGTAAAGAATATCTTCTTGTAAACGAGTCAAGTATAGTGGCGATTATTAATTAAATCAGTTATCAGTGATCAGGTTTCAATCCTGACCACTGAAAACTGAAACCTGATAACTAAAATGAGCAAACAAATAATTTTTAATGAGGAAGCTAGAAGAGCTTTGTTAAGGGGAGTTAAAGCTGTTGCAGATGCTGTAAAAATAACAGTTGGTCCAAGAGGTAGAAATGTTGTTCTTGAAAGAAGTTATGGTGCACCTGTTATTACAAACGATGGTGTATCAATAGCAAAAGAGATAACTCTTGAAGATAGATTTGAGAATATGGGTGCGGAGATCGTTAAAGAAGTTGCAACAAAAACAAATGACATTGCAGGTGACGGTACAACAACAGCAACAATACTTACTCATACAATGATTGAAGAAGGTATGAAGTATACAACTACAGGAGCTAATGCTATGGGAATTAAAGTTGCTATTGAAAAAGTTGCTAATGAGGTCGTGTCAGCTCTACAAAAGACAGCTAAGAAAATAAAAGATATAGAAGAGATAAGGGACGTTGCTACTATTTCTGCAGAATCAGCTGAGCTTGGAAAAATAATTGCTGATACTATTTCAAAGGTTGGTGAAGATGGTGTTGTAACTGTTGAGGAATCTCAGTCTGTTGGTGTTACATCAGAAATTGCACAAGGTCTAGAATTTTCTCAAGGTTACGTTTCTCATTATATGGTTACTAATACGGAAAGAATGGAGGCTGAATATAGGGAAGCAGCTGTTCTTATTACAGACAAAAAGATTTCAAACATAAAAGATATACTTCCATTAATAGAGTCACTTGCTCAAACAGGACAAAAAGATTTAGTAATTATTGCAGATGATGTTGATGGTGAAGCCCTTGCAACATTTGTTGTTAATAAAATTAGAGGAGCATTTAATGTTCTTGCCATAAAAGCTCCAGGCTATGGAGATAAGAAGAAAGAAGAGTTACAAGATATTGCTGTCACAACAGGTGCTACTGTTATATCAGAAGAAGTCGGTATAACTTTTGAAAAAGCAGATCTTTCTATGCTTGGTAAAGCTCATAGAATTGTTTCAACAAAAGATAAGACTGTTATTGTTGGAGGTAAAGGTAAAAAGTCTGAAATAGAAAAGCGTGTCGATCAACTTCGTGCTCAAGCAGAAAATGTAAAATCTAAATATGATAAAGAAAAGTTACAAGAAAGAATAGGTAAACTTTCGGGTGGTGTTGCTGTTATAAAAGTTGGTGCAGCAACAGAAACAGAAATGAAATATTTGAAGTTAAAGCTTGAAGATGCTGTTAATGCTACAAAAGCTGCTATATCTGAAGGTATAGTTGCGGGTGGTGGTAGTGCATTAGCAAAGATTTCAAAAACTCTTTTAGCTAAACTAGAAAAAGATAGTGTAAAGATGAGTCATGAGGAAAGAATTGGTTATGAAATAATAGCAAAAGCTCTACAAGCTCCTCTAAAACAAATTGCTATCAATGCTGGTAAGGATGATGGATCAGTTATTGTAGATAAGGTTATGAATGGCGGTCCTTATGCAGGTTATGATGCATTGAAAGATAAAGTTGTAGAAGATATGTTGGTTGCTGGAATTATTGATCCTGTAAAAGTTACTAGAACAGGAGTTCAAAATGCAGCATCTGCAGCAGGAATTCTTTTAACTACAGAAGTTGCTATTGCTGATAAACCAGAACCACATAAACATGAAGCTCTACAAGGTATGGGTGGTATGGGAATGGGAGGAATGATGTAGTGTGTCATCCCGGATTTAATCCGGGATCTTTTTATTTAACTTTTCTTAAGTATATCCTCATTCTAAATAGTTTATTGTTTGAATGTGAAATATTTTGATGAGTGGAATAAAGAAAAGAAAGGTTTAGAAAAACTTGAATGTAATAATATTATTTTTCATGAAAGAGAAATATGGTGGTGTTCTATTGGTATAAATTTGGGCGATGAACAGGATGGTAAAAATGAAATGTTTGAGAGACCTGTTTTGGTGGTGAAGAAATTTAACAGAAAGCTTGCTTGGATAGTGCCCATGAGCACAAAAGAAAAGTTCGGTAAGTATTACTATTCTTTAGAATATAAAGGTAAAGTGTTTTCAATAATTCTCTCTCAGATGCGACTTGTGAGTATAAAAAGATTCCGTAGGTTTATAAGAAAAATTTCCCCGCATCAGTTTAATTTTATCAAAGAAAATCTAGTTAAACTGATAAAGTCTCATTAACAGACGAAGCCCCTTTTAAGGGGCTTCTCGGTTGGCCTAGTGGCCATTTGTAAGTAAATTGTATCAGTCTTTGATGGGGTATGTCAATTTAAAAATTTAAAAATATTTTAATTTTTTTTTTTGATATAATTTTTCTAAATGAAAAAGAAATGGTATGGATACTATTTTTGGTATAGAAAACACTAGAAATTCATAAAGTCTGGTGATATAATCACTCTTATTAACATTAACCAGAAAATAGATAGTAGTAAGTATCTAGTAGGAAACTACTTACCACTTACCACTTACCACTTACTACTATCTACTAAATAAAAATGTCACCAATATTAATTGTTTTGATTGCGATAATCGTATTAGGTTTATGGATTATTTCTTCATATAACGGTCTTATTCGTCTACGAACTCGTTCAGATGAGGCTTGGTCTGATATAGATGTTCAAATGAAGCGTCGTTATGACCTTATTCCGAACTTGATAGAAACTGTAAAAGGTTACGCTGTGCATGAAAGTCAAACTTTAGAAAAAGTTACAGAAGCTAGAACAAAAGCTATGGGAGCTCAGAGTTTAGGTGAACATGCTGAATCTGAAAATATGCTTTCTGGTGCACTAAAGTCTTTATTTGCAGTTAGTGAAAGTTACCCAGATCTAAAAGCTAATCAGAACTTTTTAGAATTACAAAGAGAGCTTTCTGATACAGAAAATAAAATTCAAGCTTCAAGAAGATTTTACAACACAAACGTTCGTGATCTTAATATTGGTATTGAGACATTTCCAAGTAGTGTAATTGCAAATATGTTTAAGTTTGAGAAAAAAGAATTTTTCGAATTAGCTGAAAGTGAAGCTGCCGCAAAAGAGCCGGTAAAAGTTAGTTTCTAGTTATTTGTTGCTTAGGTTTTAGTTTATGTCAGCATCTAATTTATATACAAATCAAGAAAAAAATGAATTAAAGACATGGGGTCTCATGTCTTTGTTTTTTGTATTAATAATGATGATCGGTTGGTTTGTTAGTTGGTATTACAACGATGTTAGTTTGCTTTATATCGCCGTCATTTTTAGTGTCGGTATGAATATATTTAGTTACTGGTTTTCTGACAAAATTGTTTTGAAAATGTCTGGCGCAAAACCAGCATTAAAAGAAGAATATTATGACTTGTATACAATAGTAGAAAATCTTTCCATCACAGCAGGTCTTCCAATGCCGAAAGTTTACATAATAAACGATCCTGTACCAAACGCATTTGCTACTGGTAGAGATGAAAAACATTCAGCGGTTGCATTTACTACAGGACTTTTGTCTGTACTAGATAAAACAGAATTAGAAGGTGTCGCCGCTCATGAGTTGGCACATATTGGTAACAAAGATATTCTTTTGCAGACAGTTGTTGTTGTGCTTGTCGGGTTTGTAACTCTTTTAGCTGACTTCTTTTTACGATCTACAATTCATGGAAATAATAATAACAGGGAAGGAGGTGGACGTTTACAAATCATCATGATTGTTTTGGGAGTTTTATTTACAATTCTTTCACCAATAATTGCAACACTTATTCAACTTTCTATTTCTCGTAAGAGAGAGTTTTTAGCTGATGCTACTGGAGCACTTCTAACAAGATACCCAGAAGGTTTGGCAAGTGCCCTTGAAAAAATTTCTGCTAATTCAGGAAAGATGAAAAAGAGTAATCATGCAACTGCACACTTGTATATTTCAGATCCATTTGGAAAAAAAGACGGAAAGAAACTTAGTTTTATGCATAAAGCATTCTTGACACATCCTCCTGTTGAAGAGAGAGTAAAAGCTCTTAGAGGAGAGTAGTGGAGGATTCGCATAGTGGTCTAGTGCGCACGCTTGGAAAGCGTGTGAGGTGTTAAGCCTCCGAGGGTTCGAATCCCTCATCCTCCGCAAAAATAATGAGCTGAACACGAAGTGTTTGGTGAGTATATTTTGCAGGATGGTGGGAGGTATGAGAAAGGCACAAAAAAAGCTGGAGGAACGAAGACTTTTTGACGAGCCTGGGTCGCAAGTTCTAAAGTAAAAAGCGTGTTTTTTGGAATTTTTACAAAATAGAAAAAGTTCTAATGCTCTGGAGAATTATATCCAAAGTATTTTTTAATTTATTTACTAATCTTTATAGCTAAATATTTCTTTGGGTATTTATGTGTAACTTATAAAATGTTTTGTGTTAAAATAAGTAGGAAAGTTGAATAAATAATGAAAAATATTTTCAAAAAAATTAATAGCAGATTTAATATTTTAACTTTATTGGGTGTATTTTTTGTTTTGGTATTATTTGTTTATTCTATAGGAAGTGTTTTTGCTGAGGACCCTATTTACGGTTGTACAGATCCTTCAGCTAACAACTACAACTCCGGTGCAGATACTGATGATGGAAGCTGTACTTATACAATTATGGGTTGCACAGATTCAAATGCTAATAACTACAATTCTTCCGCAAATAGTGATGATGGAAGCTGTACATATAATCCACCAACTGTACCTGGCTGTACAGATCCTTCAGCTAACAACTACAACCCATCTGCAAATAGTGATGACGGAAGCTGTGCTTATGATCCTCCGCCAACTGTACCTGGCTGTACAGATCCTTCAGCTAATAACTACAATTCTTCTGCAAATAGTGATGATGGAAGCTGTACATACACAGTTTATGGTTGTATAGATCCTTCAGCTAACAACTACAATCCATCTGCAAACACTAGCGATGGAAGCTGTACATATACAATTATGGGTTGCACAGATCCAAGTGCATTTAACTACAACCCATCTGCAAATGCTAATGATGGAAGTTGTATTGCTAGAGTATATGGATGTACAGATCCTTCAGCTAACAACTACAATCCATCTGCAAACACTAGCGATGGAAGCTGTACATATACAATTATGGGTTGCACAGATCCAAGTGCATTTAACTACAATCCATCTGCAAACACTAACGACGGAAGTTGTATAGCTGTAGTTTTGGGGTGTACAGATTCATCTGTAATTAACTACAACCCATCTGCAAACACTAACGACGGAAGTTGTATATATTATGGCTGTACAGATTCAATGGCATTTAATTACAACCCATCTGCAAACACTAACGACGGAAGTTGTATAGCTGTAGTTTTGGGGTGTACAGATTCATCTGTAATTAACTACAATCCATCTGCAAACACTAACGACGGAAGTTGTATATATTATGGTTGTACAGATCCAGATGCAATTAACTACAATTCTTCCGCAAACACTAGCGACGGAAGTTGTATAGCTAGGGTTATTGGTTGTACAGATCCCAGTGCATTTAACTACAACCCATCTGCAAACTGGAGTGATTGGAGTTGTATAGCTAGAGTATATGGATGTACAAATTTAAATGCTAGTAACTACAACCCATCTGCAAATACTGATGATAACACTTGTATTATATACGGCTGTACAGATTCAAATGCATTTAACTACAACCCATCTGCAAACACTAACGACGGAAGCTGTGTAGCTAGAGTATATGGATGTACAAATTTAAATGCTAGTAACTACAACCCATCTGCAAATACTGATGATAGTACCTGTATAGTATATGGTTGTGCAGATCCAGGTGCTCTTAACTACAACCCATCTGCAAACACTAACGACGGAAGCTGTGTAGCTATATCTTATGGATGTACAGATCCAAATGCATTTAACTACAATCCATTTTCAAATACTGACAACGGAACCTGTGTTGCCGTAGTTTCGGGTTGTACGGATTTAAATGCATACAACTACGACTTACTTTCAAACACTGATGATGGAAGCTGTATAGCTAGAGTTTTTGGTTGTACAGATTCTGGAGCCAACAACCACAACCCATCTGCAAACACAGACAACGGAAGCTGTACATATACAGTTGAACAGACAAACACAACAAACCGAGGTGGAGGTTCACTTGGAGGAGGAATATCTGTAGCAAGAGTTAGACCACTTAACTTTAATCCAGCAGTTCCTTTCAGCTTACTAAATCAAAACACTAAAACATCAACAATAGGCACCACCATTGTCCCTAATCCATTTCAAAACTTCCAAGCACCTGGTCAAGTACAATTCACACAACTACCAACAAGATTCTTAA
>Ga0247832_1000672_pt1 | contig 68355 bp, 53 predicted proteins | sample LaCruzMarch2015__10_FD_192407 | JGI IMG/M metagenome (GOLD analysis project Ga0247832, IMG submission 192407) | Freshwater microbial communities from meromictic Lake La Cruz, Castile-La Mancha, Spain - LaCruzMarch2015_4m | ecosystem: Environmental > Aquatic > Freshwater > Lake | place: Spain... | reverse complement strand
AGGCTTCGGCTCATAGGAGATTGGTTTTGTTGTGTGGTAACACAAAATTCTTTCTCCTATTCTTTTTTCCAAAATATCAAACAACTTTTTCCTTTTTCTCAGCTAGAAAAAGTGTACGCCTAGAAAGATTGGAATTTTTACCGATTTGGTCCGGTTGATGATCTCCTTCAACAGTTCCCGAAAAACCAGCAGCAGCAGGTGATTGGGTTGAGGCCGGATCATCTTGTTGCGCAGGTTATTGGGAGTGGGAACATTCAATTCAAAGGGAACATGGAGGGGGATGATATCGTTAATGAAGTTTTCGGCTTTGACAAGCAGCGTATCCATGCTATCGAGGTTCGAGTCAAAAGACCAGGCAATGTCGTTGATGACCTGCATGCAGTCCAACACCAAATCATTCAAGCGGTTCGTTAGCTCTTGTTGTTTTTCTACTGGGGTTAATGGATTGGCTATTTGGCTAGACAATACGCTAAAGCCATTTTGCCGATTGCTCAGGTAGTTGAGGGCTTTATCAACTACTTCCTGACCAATCTTTAACTCTTCCCGGATCAGTTGGGTTTTGAATTTGTAGATTCCGAAGATCAATAGTGCGCCGAAGAGAAGGCTACCAGGAAGCAGAAAGATCAACACCTGGTAGATACTTACCTTCAACTCAAAGTTCAACTCACGATGCAACATAGAGGGGTCGTTCCAGGGGAGATGGGCTGAGCGCATATTTTGTTTGCGTATGGGATTGTACTTGACAGCTCCGCTGATGTTCTCATCCAAATCTGAGTGTAGCCTGGATACTTGATCCGAAAATTGGCTTTGTCCCAATTGCGCCTGCGCATTGGTGCCTAATAAAAATGCACAGATCAAAGCGCCCCAAAACAGCAATGCTTTGAGAGAATTGCCTCCCCAGCATGAATGGTGCATTGGGATCGCCCTCAGAATGTATTGGCTGAAGCCTCCGAACTGATCGGGTGCATTAGTGGCCGACTCCTGCTGAAGATACTTGTTGGGATCTGCGTTAAACTTTTTCATAGTTTGAAATAGAATTTAAATCTGCTCTTATAGTTAGAATGATAAAATCCGTTTCTATTCGGCTAATGCCCACTGTTACACCGATACAACTGAATTGTGGGGCAAAAATGAGGTTGGGGAATAACTTATGTCAATTGTTGGAGGGGATAAAAGTAACAGCACTGATTTTTGACAATCGTTCAATGGGAGGTTTGTAACATTTTCAATGAATATGGGAGATTTGGAGGGGGTGACCAAGAAAAGTGCAAGCTGAAAGGACAAAAAAAAATCCCAACTATTGATACCGATCAATGGTTGGGACAGTTAGAATGGAAGCACAGAAAATCTGGATTCTTCCAAAGATTAGTTCAAATGTGAACGTAAAAACCAGGCCATTTTCTCATGGGTCTGAAGAAGTCCGGTGATGAAATCACTGGAGCCCATATCGTGGTATTCGTTGGCAAATAGGTTGATTTTTCCGCGCAAATTCATGATGATGCCCTCATGGTCGGCAGTTAGTTCATGGATAAAACCCACACCGTCGTTTTTCTCCCGAGTAGCTTCCGTGAGCTGGGTCAGTTCGAGAAAAGCTTTGAGGGTAGCTGGAGCATAATGCCCCAGGGTGCGGATGCGTTCGGCTACACTGTCCATGATGCCATCCAGTTGTTCGTATTGGCCTTCAAAAAACTTGTGCTTGTCGTAAAAATCTGGCCCTTCAACATTCCAATGGGCGTTGCGGGTTTTGGTGTACAGTACAAATTCGTCGGCCAAAATTTTGGTCAAATCAGTTGCAACGGCGTGGAGGTTGGCTTCGGTAATGCCAATGGTGGTTTTCATGATTGTGTGTTTTACAAAATGAGAATAGGAAGAGCGTGCGGAATCAACAGTGAATTGATTCCACACCTCATTATAGTAGAACACCACCGGATTGGCTAGGTTGACCCCAACCCAACAATTGTTTTGGGTTTGTTCATTTTGGGTAAAAATACTTCACTTGGATGATCAAACTGAGCTTACTTATAAATCGTCAAAAAATTATTAGAGATTTCAAAAGTCCCTCTTCCAGAAGCTTGATCGTGGATGACTTGCGCGGCGATGTAATCCAGAACTGCATCGCGCTTGTCTAGCGGTAATTTCGTTTGGGCTTCCCAGGTTTGTTCGGTTGGAATGTTGATGATGGCCAGGGCATCGCCGCCACCAAATTCCCACCAGACATTGAAGGTGGTTTCATCGCTTTCGAAATAGAGGTTACCGCTCCTGCCTTCAGAGGTGTAGCGGATGCGGGCATTGCCCAGGGCTTTGGCTTGTTCGCGGAGGGCGGTCATGTGGTTTGTGTTTTGATTATTTAAAATTTAAAGCATTATGGCCTATTTGAAAAAACTATCCAAAATCTGATCAATTTAAAATTCCAAGTTTACTGAAATCGCTTTACATTTACCCCAACGACCTACCTTTTTGTTTTGCAATCTACGTTTCTATGCAATTCAATTGCTCCATATGAAAAGGGGCATTATTTCTTGAATCTACATTCTAATCACTCAATAATACCTAAAACATGGCAAACGTACAAACCAACGCAGTAAAAGCAGCAGACCCAGGGCTGGGTTTTTCATTGGGCATCGACAACAATGGAGGCCCCATTAACCAGTCTTTGAAAGTAATCGCCAAAGTTACTGACAGCCAAAACAAGACCTTTACGTCAACCGTAATCGTCAATGATTCCATTTCTGACAAAACCATCAATTTTGTGGTGCCATTTGGAGACAATGAATACGCTCCTGGCGAAATCTTGAATTACAGTTTGGACATTTATATTCCCTTTGATTCGCTTACTCCGGTGAATCAGTCTGGTGTAGTAATTGCCAACTCGGGTAAGTTTGAATTGCTATCTGATGCACCCAACAGTATTCCCGATGGTGGATCACTGGGGCCAGGGCAGTTGATGAATTCAAAAAAAGGCAATAGGGTAGGAATCATGCAATTGGATGGAAATTTTTGTGTGTATGACCAATTTGCGAAGGGAAAAAATTCGGGCTTGAAGAATACGGATTCTACCTATTCACAAGGCAACGGCAACAATTGCTCACTCCAGGTTCGTGGGGGACGAATTTTTATCCACAACAATGCTACCAATAGGGATGTAAGTGCCAGCCCCGCCAGTCCGGCCATGCCTGGAGCTGCGATGGTGATTTCTAATGGATTGATTTGCTTGCAATTACTGGGAGGGCAGCCTGTTGTTGTACAAGTAAGACCTACTAATCTGCCTTAAACCGTTTCCAGAAAATACATATCAATCGCGCCTTTGTTTTTGGCTTCGATTTTTCCCCGGTGGGTACAGGCAAAGTCATTTTTCACCAACTCGTAGGTAGTTCCTGAAAGATTGATTTTGCCTGGCTCACTGTTTTGCTCCATTCGGGCTGCGGTATTGACGGTATCTCCCCAAATATCGTAGGCAAATTTTTTGACTCCCACAATTCCGGCTACCACCGAACCTGTATGAATGCCGATACGGATTTGAAACTTGGCGGCATTGAGTGGATCATTGATCCATCCACAAATTGATTGGGCGGCAAGGACTGTTTTGGTAGCATGCTGAGTATCTGCCCCTGGAAGCCCACAAACGGCCAGGTAGGCATCCCCAATGGTTTTGATTTTTTCCAATCCGTTTTCTCCAATAATCCCATCAAAAACGCGAAAACAACGGTCGATTTCACCCACCAATTCCTGGGGAGAGAGGTTTTCGGCAACCTGGGTAAAGTTGACAAAGTCAGTAAACAGCACGGTAACATTGTCATACAAATGGGCCGTAGCAGATCCCTTTTCCTTAAGTTCATCGGCTACTTCGGCAGGCAAAATATTGAGCAACAGCTCATCGGATTTTTGTTTCTCCAGCGAAATGACCCGATTGGCTTCCCTTTGATTACTAAAGTTGCGGTAGATGAAAAATGAGGCAAGCACCGCCAGCAATAACCCAAGAATAGAAATGTTGCGTTGGATATTTCTGGCCCTGATTTTGGTTTTTTGCAACTCACTTTCTTGGTTCAAGGTTTTTAATTGAGCGGATTGCAATTGTTTTTCTTTTTCGGAAAGGCTCAATTCCTTGATTTTTTCTTGTTTTTCGGCTTTTTCTTTCAAATAAGCCAAACGTTGTAAGTCTTTTTCCTGATTGCTCAGATCCAATTGCTGGCTGCGCAGTCTGAGCTCCTGACTGCGCTGGGTGGCAATCAAGACTTGCTTTTGCAATCGTTCTTCCGTGAGTCGTTGTTGAAATTTGTACTCGGTTTCTTTTTTGTCAAACTCGTATTGAATTTCAGTCCGGGTAAATTGTTTTTTTGACTCTTCCCCCAGGATTTTTTCCCTCAATTCGGTGTGTTTTTTATAAGCTTCATAAGCCTGGGGATAGTTTCCCTGTTTTTCATAAATGCTGCTCAGGGAAGCCAAGGCGTCACTTTCATTGGATAAGGAACCGATTTTTTTTGCTATAGAGAGTGCTTTGGTTTGGTAAGCTATAGCCTGAGTATAATCCTGATTGAATGCATAAATATTGCCTATTTCATTCAAATCGATTGCTTGACCATTCAAGTCGCCCAATTTTTCATAAATGGTCAAGGCTTTTTGCAAGTAGGACAACCCTTTTTGATTGTCTTTGAGGGATACATATAGAATGCCCAAATTGCTGAGATTGGCCGCTTGCCCGGATTCATTGCCAATTTGCTCATAGATCTCGAGTGCTTTTTCGTGGTAATTCTGAGACTGTGCAAAGTTTGAAAACTGTTTTTCAACGCTTCCAAGCCCAGAGAGATTCGCTGCCTGCTCGGTTTTGTCGCCCAATTTTTCCCAAATGGGCAATGCTTTTTGGTGAAATTCGCGTGCTTTGAGGAAGTCACTTAAATTGAAATAAACGTAGGCCATGTTCAAAAAAATATCGGCTTGTCCAGACTTGTCCCCTAATTTTTCATAAAGCGCCAAAGCTTTTTGATAAAAGCTCAACGCTTGTGGGAAATCTCCTAAACGTTCATACACTGCACCAATATTCCCCAGGCACAGCGCTTCGCTGTGCTTGTTGCCTAAAATCTGGAAAAGAGGCAAAGTCTTTTGGTAATAAACCAGGGCTTGCTGATAATCGGAGTTGTTGAAATAGATGTTGCCAATGTTGTTCAGGTTGTTGGCTTGTTCTTGTTTGTTGCCGATGCTTTCGTTGATGGGCAAAGCTTTTTTATAGTATTCGAGGGCTTTGGGGAAATCACTTTGGGCCAGGTAGATGTTGCCAATGTTGTTGAGGTTGGCGGCCATACCGGGTTTGTCCGCTAAAGCTTCGAATAGAGCAGCTGCTTTTTGGTGGGAATCCAGTGCTCGGGGGTAGTCTGACAAACGGTACAAATTGATGCCCGCAAAACGAAAGGCTTGGGCTTCTCCTTTTTTTGAACCAATTTTTTGAGCCAGGTTCAGGGCCAGGTTGGCAAAATACAGTCCCGTATCTGGGTTGAAACGCCGCAGTTCATAACTGATTTTGTTGAGGGTACTGACTTTTTGGGTGTCGGATTTGAGCTTGGGTAGGGTCTTGTGCAAAGAGTCGATGAGCGCCTGCCCGGTTTTGCTTTGGGCGTTTGATCCAATGGCGATGGAAAATAAAATGAATAGGGCAGTGAGGTGTTTCATAGTATGGCAAATGTAGATCAGTAAAGCTACATTTTTTTGCAACAATCTGAGTGAGTAGTTTTAAAAAAATTGAAGATGCCCTCATCAGTTGCATCCAATTAATTTAAAGGAAACAAGCGCCCAGGAAAGTAGTGTTTTTATTGTTGTGAAAATTTGTTTAATAAAATACGCGTTTTTACACTACGCCGTCTTCACCGCCGCCGAAGCCTCCAAGCCCAATTCCTTGATGCTTTGCTCCCGCATTTCCACCTTGCGGATTTTGCCCGTAACCGTCATCGGGAAGCCATCGGTGAAATGGACGTACTGCGGGATTTTGAAGTGGGCAATCTGGCCTTTGCAGTAATCCTGCACCTCTTCTTTGGTCAGGTTTTCGCCCTCCTTGACCCGAATCCAGGCCATTACCGCTTCCACATATTTGGCATCGGGTACACCGATTACCTGCACGTCGCTGATTTTGGGGTGGGTATACAAAAACTCTTCAATTTCGCGTGGGTAGATGTTTTCTCCCCCCCGGATGATCATGTCTTTAATGCGGCCAACAATTTTGACGTAGCCTTCATTGTCCATCGTGGCGAGGTCGCCAGTATGCATCCAACGGGCCTGATCGATGGCATTTTTGGTGGCGATGTCATTTTTCCAGTAACCCAGCATGACACTGTAGCCACGGGTGCAGAGTTCGCCAGGGGTATCACGAGGTACGGTCAGCCCCGTTTCGGGATCAACGATTTTGACTTCCAGGTGCGGGTGAATTTGACCTACGGTGCTGACCTGTTTTTCCAGGGGTGTCCCAATGCGGGTTTGGGTACTTACCGGGCTGGTTTCGGTCATGCCGTAAGCAATTTCCATTTCGGACACGTGCATCAGGCTTTGCACTTTTTTCATCACTTCAATTGGACAGGGAGAGCCCGCCATGATGCCTGTGCGCAGGCTGGTCAAGTCGTATTCCCCAAAATTGGGCAAATCCAATTCGGCGATAAACATGGTTGGTACGCCGTAAATCCCCGTCGCTTTTTCCTGTTCCACCGCCGCAAGCGTACTGGCCGGATCAAAACCTTCGCTGGGGTAGATCATGGCTGCACCGTGGGTCACACAACCCAAATTGCCCATCACCATACCGAAGCAGTGGTACAGTGGCACCGGGATGATCAGGCGGTCTTTTTCAGTGAAATTCATGAGCTCTGCCACAAAATAGCCATTGTTCAGGATGTTGTGGTGGCTGAGGGTTGCGCCTTTGGGGAAACCCGTGGTGCCAGAGGTATATTGGATGTTGATGGGCTCGTCGGAAGATAAGCTGCTTTGGCGACTGGCCAGAGCTTCGGGCGAAATTATTTCGGCTTCCTGCAAAAAATCATCCCAACGCCACATGCCTGGTCTTTCATCTTCCGAAAGGCAAATAATGGTGCGGAGCTGCGGCGCTTTGGCGGTATTGAGCTGTCCTTTAGGGGTGTCTTGTAGTTCAGGAGCCAGGGCATAAAGCAATTCGCTAAACTGAGACGCCTTGAACTGATCCGCAGTGACCAAAGTGCTGCAATCGGATTGGTTCAGGGCGTATTCCAGTTCGTGTAAGCGGTAGCTGGGGTTGATGTTGACCAGAATGGCTCCGATTTTGGCGGTAGCAAATTGGGTCACTGTCCACTCGTAGCGATTGGGCGACCACATGCCTACCCGGTCTCCCTTTTTAACGCCCAAGGCCATAAACGCTCGAGCACAATCGTCTACTACGGCCTTGAATTGCTGGTAGGTAAAGCGAATGTCCTGGTGGTGCACAATCAAGGCGTCGTTGTGGGGGAAGCGCGCCGCAGTGTCGTCGAGCATATCGCCGATGGTGGTGCCGAGCAAGGGCTTGGTGCTGGTACCGCTGAGGTAGGAGAGTTGTGTGGACATGATGTAGGAATTTTGACTGTGCGCCAATTTACAAACATTACTTCTGTCTCCTTCGCCATTTTCTTTGTTTCGTATGAATTCTTGTCAATGAGGCTTTTGAGTTTTGATTGATGCCAAGAATTAGATCTTGACTTAACAGCCTACTTTCTGTATCTTACTGCCCGTATTAAATCATTTTCCACATGGAATTAAAACTGGAGTTGAACTATCCACAAATTCTCAACTTGGTTCGGCAACTTCCTGTCAATCAAATAGCCAAGTTGCTTGTTGATGCACAAAGCATTCTGGAAGAAGAAAAGAAAAGCGAAAACGTTGGTAATAGTTTAGCACCCCACCTTCGGTGGAGTGGTTTATTAAAATATAGCCACAAATGACACAAATTTTCACAAATAATGGCACGAACTTCGTTCGTCAAGGGAACACAAACGCCAGTTTGTGTCTTAATTTGTGAAAATTTGTGCAATTTGTGGCTAAGAATTTGTTTTGTCACATCGCCGAAGGCGGGGTGCTAAACTTTTACGCCTCCGCTCTGAATCTTGAACCGCTCTAGTTTACTAAGATAAGGGCATAAAAAAACCTGTGAGACATTAATAATCTCACAGGCTTCATAGCAGAAATTAAAAGGTCAATTATTGCGGATAACCTGGATTCTGAGTTTTCAAATTGGGATTATTGAGCAACTCTTGCCTTGGAATAGGCAGCAACAAGTGCTTCTCTTGCAAAGGCTGATTTGAACTCAAATTGACATGCCCAACAAATTCATCAAACTTCTTGGTGTTTTCGTTGAATACTTTGCGCAAACGCACCATGTCAAACCAAGTGATTTGCTCATAGCACAACTCATGCCAACGCTCTTTCCACACTGCTTCGCGAAATGAAGCCTGATTGTAAGTTTCCAAACCAGGCGTGGTAAGTTTGGCCCGGTCTCTGATGCGTTTGAAGGCATCGTAAGCCGCCTGTGTAGGAGCACCCAATTCGTTTTGGGCTTCTGCAAACAGCAACAATACTTCAGCATAACGAATTTGAGGTACGTTCAGGTTGTTTTGACGTGTACCTGCCACTCCAGAAGTACCGGCTGAAGTACGATTGAAGTGTTTGAATACATAAGGTGCACCCAATTCAAAACGTGCGCCGTTGCCGTTGGTGAAATAAGAAGTATAGAAATACCCTTCTTGGTCTTTTGCGCGCAAATCACCAGTTTCATACGATTTGTAAAAAACTGAAGTAGGTACGCTACTTCCGGTCCCACCGGGGCCGCTAAAGGTTACAGGCTTAAAGTTCGGGTAAAAATTCTCCATTGGATTCCCTGCCACTAACGTATTGTATTGCAGCATAAAGAGGTGCTCAAGACGGTTTTCCGTACTTTCTTTGTGCACATCATCATAGGTCGTAAACAAGTTAATTGACCCAGGGGTCGCATTGGCATAAGTGATCACCTCAGCTGCTTTATCGGCCGCCAACTTGTAATGCGAAGCGCCTTTTTTCAAAGGAAATCCGGCCATGGTCAAGTAGACCCGCGCCAACTGCGCTTTTACTGCAGCCAAATTGGCACGACCACTGACGTCCATCCAGGCCAAACCAGCTGCCTCGGCAGCAATTAGGTCATCTACAATCAGTTTGTAAATTTCTTCCTGAGGCGCACGTCCAGGTAAAAAATCTTCTGAAGTTGCTGTTTGTGGCTTGGTAATGAGCGGAATATCTCCCCACATTCTAACCGCCGTAAAGTAAGCCGAAGCACGCAAAAAGCGGGCTTCACCCAAGATTTTTTTCTTTTGGGCCTCTGGCATTGGCGTAATTGGCGGCACTTTGTCAATCACCTGGTTGGCTTGTGCGATCACTCGGTACAAGCCGTTCCAATAGTTGATCACATGGGCGGTATTGCCGTCGTGTACCAGTCCATACAAGTTATTCAAATCCGAGTTTTGCGCTGTTTCGGTGGTTGAAGTACCTGTGAGGGCTTCCAACAACTGCCAGTTGCTCGAAAAAATACCGGCACCACCGCCCATAAAACGCAAGTCTGCATAAACAGCAGCCAGTGCAGCTTCGGCGTGGTCTGGAATGGTATAAAAACTATCTGGTGTAAGGTTGGACGGAGCCTGTTCATTCAAAAAATCACTACAACCCGCAGTCCCCAGCAAGATCGCTCCAACGAGCGTAACTTTGCTTATATATTTGATGATATTCAATTTCATAACAAATGAAGTTGTGTTGAATTAAAAACTAGATTAAAGGCCAATTTGCAAACCAACCATATAGGTGGTAGGCTTGGGATAGTTGTGCCAAATCATACCCTGAGAAAATGCGCTGTTGCCAGCTCCCTGGTTGGTGGGTGTTACTTCAGGATCGCCAACAATCTTGTCCTCTACCAGCAAGAAGAAGTTTTGAGCAGTGGCATACACCCGCAAGCGGCCCATTTTGAGCTTATTCAGCACCTGAGCAGGGAAAGTATAACCCAGCAATAAATTTCTGCCCCGCAGGAAAGAACCATTTTTGACCCACCAGGAATCTACGTTGGTGACATAACCCGCGCGTGTATCGCGAATTTCAGCAATCATCGTATTTTGATTCTGGGGAGTCCAGGCGTTCAATACAGAAGAGTAGCTGTTGGCCAGGGATTGGCGGTCTTCGCTGGAGTGAAAGTTCAGCATCAATACATCGTTGCCATACGAAAACTGAAGATCCAAGGTCAAATCAATGTTTTTGTAGCGGATGGTGTTGGAAAAGGTTCCCCAACCCTTTGGGCTACCATTTCCGATGATGCTGCGGTCAGCGCCGTTAATGGCCTTGTCGCCATTCGTATCCAGATACTTGAGGTCACCTGGCAAAACAGTTAGACCATTGCGGTAACTCGTAAATTTGGCGGCTTCTTCACGCTCGGATTCGCTCCAAACGCCCAGGCGGGTAAGGCCATAGAAAGAACCTACTGGCTCGCCAATCCGAATGATGTTGGCATTGCCGATAAAGTCTGGTCCACCTACGTTGAAGATATCGGAAGGAGTTGCCAATGAAAGGACTTTGTTCCGGTTGAATGAAATATTGAATGAAGTAGTCCATTGAAAACCACCAGCGTCAATGTTTCTACTGTTCAAGCCAATCTCAAAGCCCTTGTTGTACATGGATCCCACGTTTCTGCGAATGGTACCGTAACCACTCGTTGTTGGCACAGGTGCATCCAACAGCATGTCGGTTGTTTTGCGGTAGTAATAATCGGCTTCTACCGAAACCCGGCCTTTGAACAAAGCGAATTCAATCCCTACATCAGTCTGCGCCGTTTTTTCCCAACGTAAATCGGGGTTGGCCAAACGGTTGATACCTGTTCCAGCTACCCGTGCATCATTATAAATGGTAGCGAAGTTGGAGCTCAACAACGACAATGAGGAATAAGCTGGGATTTCAGAGTTACCGGTTAGACCGTAACTTGCACGAAGTTTTAAATTGGAAATCACCTCACTGCCTTTCAAAAATCCTTCTTCGGACACCCGCCAAGCTACTGCACCTGATGGGAAGAACGCAAATTTGTGGTTTTCTCCAAATTTGGAAGAACCATCTGAACGACCAGTAAGGGTGAACAAGTACTTGTTGGACAAGGTGTAATTGAGGCGTCCAAAATAGGAGTTAAACGCAAACCGCGATGCACCAGAGCTAACTGTAGGGTTGACGGCACCAGCGCCCAGGTTGTTGAATCCGAAATAATCTGTGGCAAAATTGCTCACACCAGCACCCATGCTAAAAACGTTCGTTTCTTGCCATGAAACCCCCAATAAACCGTTAAACGAGTGGTTACGCAGTTGTTTGTTGTAGGTCAGGTAATTTTCCAATGACCAAAAACTTTCTTTGAAGTTGGTGGTAGAGGCAGAGCCATTGCCACCAATGTTGATGGTACGGGTTGTAGATTGGTTGTTTTCCTGGGTCTGAACGTTGATGCCAAACACGGTACGCATCTCCAAACCTTTGGCTAAGCTGAGGTTTGAATACAAACTTCCCAATGTTGTTTGGGTGTTCAAAATATACCTACGCCCCATCAAGTTGTGAAAAGAGCTGAATGTACCTTCTGCAAAAGGATAATCGCGGTTGTTGGCAAAAGTTCCATCTTCGTATCTAACCGGCATAAATGGGAAGTCTTCAACGATACGTCGAGCTACCTGGTCGTTTTGGTCTACAATATTTTCGGTTTGGTTGTTGTAACTCAAGGTACCACCTACTTTCAGCCATTTTTTAATTTGGTCATCAATCGTAAAGCGGCCTGAGTATCTTTTCATGTACGAAGTCTTGAGCAGACCCTGATCGTCGCGGTATCCCAGCGAAATAGAATGCTGGGTACGCTCGTTGCCACCGCTAAAACCCAATTGGTGGTTTTGAGAAAGCTTACTTTGTGTCGTTTCTTCAAACCAGTCCGTGTCAAACTTAGGACTGCCATCTGCATTGAAAACCCGTGGATCAATACGGCGCAATTTGGGATTTAAACTCGCCCATCTGCCTGCTGCCCATCCTGCGGGGTCATATTTGGCCATGTTGGCCCAAGATAAATCTTCTACGGCCTGGTATTCCTTGGCATTCAATACTTCTGGTCGGTTTGGTCCGATGGTATTGACACTAAAATCGCCATTGTACGTAATCGAACCTTCGCCTGCTTTTCCTTTTTTGGTGGTTACCAAAATAACCCCGTTGGCACCTCTGGCACCATAAATGGCGGTTGAAGACGCATCTTTGAGTACCTCTACCGAAACGATGTCGTTGGGGTTGATGTAGTCAATTGCGGAGCTGAACTGGTTTTGGGTACCCTGTGGAAGCATTACCCCATCCACCACATAAAGCGGGTTATTGGACGAGTTGATGGAACTAAAACCACGCACACGAATGGTCGTTCTACCACCCGGACGGCCCGAGTTGTTGTTCACTTGCACGCCGGCAATTCTACCAGACAATGCCTGGGTAAGTGATGGCGTGGGGCGTTCCTGGAGTTGCTCAGCTTTGACCGAACCAACCGAACCGGTCAAATCCGATTTCTTGGCCGTTCCATAACCAATGACCACAACGCCATCCAGTAACTTTGTGTCCGTTTTCAGGCTGATGGAAATGGTCGTTTGAGCACCAACCACAATTTCTTGTGAAAGGTAACCTGTGTAGGAAAAGATCAAAGTTGCGTCATCTGGTGCTTCTAAACTAAACTTTCCATCGACGTCAGTTACGGTACCATTCGAAGTACCTTTCACCAAAATACTCACACCAGCTAGAGGAGAATTGGTTTCATCCACAACTGTACCATCAATGGCCTTAACTAACCTTGATTCTGATTCCACTTTTTCGAGTGGTAAAAGGTTGGGGGCGGCATACGAAATGCCTAAGCAGCAAATCACCAAAGCAATTTGGGTGAGCAGTAACCGACCAAAAAGAGGCCATGTTCCGCTTGAGTGTAATTTTTGTTTCATTTTGTTAAACCCGAAATGGGAGATTTAGGATGTTTAAAATTTAATTTTACAAACCTAGCTAAACAAAAAAAAAAAAATTAAAAAGCACGGTAAAGATTGTATTAAATTTTTGTTTCTGATAAGGATGGAAATTTACAAACTTGGAATTGTGCCTCATTATTAATGAGTTAAACCCTGCAACGCCCATTAATTCACAAACATCACCCCTTTCTCCTTCGCCATTTGGTTGATTTTGTACAAATTATTGTCAATGGTGTTTTTGAGTTTCCCCAATTCCTCGTCCACTATTTTGCTGAGTTTTCCACGTACTTCCTCACCCTGTTGGGTAGGCCGAAAATCGCCCTGAGCCTGTTCTACCATCAAGTGTGCCAGGCGGTTGTTGAGCTTGATGCCATAGTTGAGCGGGTCTTGTACGCTTTGGTTTTTGGTTTGGTGGATGGTGTTTTCGATGACGATGAGTTCACCCTCAAACTTCTTGATGGCGTCCAGGATGTCTTTGTTTTTCTCATCGCTGCCCATTTTGTTTTTGAGGTAATTCAGGTCCTCCTTGATTTTACGGATGTTGATGATGCCTTCATTGGCCTCGCTGACCTTGTTGCGCACCTTCATCAAAAACTCAAACTGCGCCTGAAAATCTTCGGGGCTGGTATTCAAACGTGGGTCTTTGAGGATCTCGAAAGGTTGGGTTTGCACTTGTCCATTTACGGTGAGGCGCACCTGGTATTTGCCGGGAACGGCCTTTGGTCCCTGGTTGGGCGAACCATAAAAGACCATACCGGGGAAAGTTTTGTACCCAGGATAACGCATGTCCCACACAAAACGGCCACCACCCGTTTTGACGGTGATCAGATTCAACTTGTCCTTGGCTTTGGTGCTGAACGTACGGATGGTATCGCCGTCGCTTTCCAGAATGTCGATTTTTACTTCCGCTTTCTCGTCCAGTTTTTTGATAAAATAATGGATCATCACGCCATTGGGATGGTTTTCGCCTTCGAGTTTGGGGTCTCTTTTGCTGCTGCCGGCCATGCGGTAAGTGGGCATGGGTTGGTACAGCATGACTTCTTTGGCAGCCATTTCTGTATTGAGCTGGTGCAGGGGTGTTAAATCATCGATCAGCCAAAAACTGCGGCCGTGGGTGGCAGCAATCAGGTTGTCGTTTTTGACCGCCAGATCGGCAATGGGCACAGGAGGCAGGTTAAGTTGGAGCTTGCTCCAGTTTTCACCGTCATCAAAGGATACCCACATGCCCTTTTCGGTGCCGGCGTACAGCAAGCCCTTGCGCTTGGGATCGGCACGCACTACGCGTACAAACTCGTCTTTGGGGATGCCCTTGGTTGTCACTGTCCAGGTTTTGCCGTAATCCAGGGTGCGGTAAATGTAGGGCGTGTAATCGCCAAACTTGTAGGACGTAGCCGCAATGTAAGCCTCGCCTTTCACGAATGGACTGACTTCCACTGCGTTGATCATGTTGATTTTGGGCGACATGGGTGGGGTGACGTTTTTCCAGTTTTTGCCGCCGTCCACACTGACGTGCACCAGTCCATCGTCTGATCCTGTCCAGATTTCGCCTTCGGTATAGGGCGATTCGGTGGCTGCAAAGATGTTGGCGTAGTATTCCGCTCCGGTATTGTCCTGGGTAATCGGCCCACCAGAAGACTTGATGGTCTCCGGATCGGCGCGGGTCAGGTCAGGACTGATCACTTCCCAGCTTTCTCCGCCGTTCAGGCTCATGTGCAGGTGATTGGAACAAGCGTAGAGCTTTTTGGGGTTGTGGGGACTGAAAAACACCGGATAATTCCAGTTGAAACGGTACTTCATCACTTCTGCGCCAGAACCAGCGGGCAGATCGGGATGCACGTTGGTCGAACGCTCCTGGCCAGTTTCCAGGTTTTGCATGGTCATGTAGCCCTTGTAGTCGCCGCCAAAAACTACTTCAGCGTTGAGCGGATCGGGTGCAAGGTGCGCCGACTCGCCAATGGCCAGGGCATCCCAATTTTTTTCAGTCACCGCACTTCCGTTGGTACGGTGCGGAATGCGTACGCTGGTATTGTCCTGCTGTGCGCCATAGATGCGGTAGGGGAAATGGTTGTCGGTAGACACGCGGTAGAACTGCGCGGTAGGTTGGTTGTGGTAAGTTGTCCAGTTGTTGCCGCCATCCAGAGAGATTTGCGCACCGCCATCGTCGCCGATGATCATGCGTTTGTTGTTGTCGGGGTCGATCCAGAGGTCGTGGTGGTCGCCGTGGGGCGCGTTTTTGAGTTCAAAGGTTTTGCCCCCATCTTTGGATACGCCGTAGCTCACGTTCATCACATAGACCAGGTCTTCGTTTTGCGAATCGGCATAAATGCGGCAGTAGTACCAGGCGCGTTGCAGCAGTCCGCGGTCTTGATTCAGTTTGGCCCAGGTGGCGCCAGCGTCATCGGAACGGTAAACCCCGCCTGCGTCCTGGTTTTCGATGATGGCCCAAACGCGGCTGGAATTTTGAGGCGAAACGGTCACACCAATGATGCCGTTGGTGCCTTTGGGCATGCCGCTTTTGTCGGAGAGGTTTTCCCAGGTATCGCCGCCGTCGGTGCTTTTCCAGAGTTTGGAGTCGGGACCGCCGCTGTCCATGCGGTAGCCATTGCGGGTCATGTTCCAGGTACTGGCATAGAGGATGCGCGGGTTGTTGGGGTCGAGGATGAGGTCGCCAGCGCCCGCTTTGTCGTTGATGTAGAGGATTTTTTTCCAGGTTTGGCCGCCGTCGGTGCTGCGGAATACGCCACGCGTTTCGTTGGGCTTCCATAAATTGCCCATTGCGGCTACGTACACCACATCAGGGTTTTTGGGGTGTACCCGAATGCGGGCAATGTGGCGCGAATCCTGCAAGCCGATACTTTTCCAGCTAACTCCAGCGTCGGTGGAGCGCCAAAGTCCCGCCCCGGAAGCTACGTTGTTGCGCAGGGTTTGCTCGCCTTCGCCGACGTAGATCACGTTGGGATCGCTTTCGGCTACCGCTACGGCGCCGATGGAACCGCCAAAGTACTTGTCGCTGATGTTTTCCCAGGTCTGGCCGGCGTCTTTGGTGCGCCATACCCCACCGCCCACGGTGCCAAAGTAAAACAGGTTGGGATTGCCGCGCACGCCCGTGACGGTGCAGGAACGCCCGCCGCGAAAGGGGCCGAGTTCGCGCCAGCGGAGGCCTTCGTAGAGGTTGGGGTCAAAAGTGGTCGCTGTAGTTGACTTGTTCGTTTGCGATATGCTTAATGTGCTGAGCAAGAGCGCAATGCCCAAAAAGAGAATGGATCTTTTCATTTTGGTTAGGCTTAAAAGTGTTTGTGGGGTTTAAAATAGGAAATGGCTGGGAAAAAATGAAAGATCTTGGAGGGGAAAGTGGAAATGTGGGTTTTTTGAAAAAGTTGAAGGCATGTTTTTTATAAACTTATTTCGGGTAGGATTGCAGCTTAGCTGCTTATTTTTCCACCACCTAAGGCACCTAGGGCACTTTAGGCACCTAAGGCTCACCTTAGAAGATACTGAATGTTACTCTTAGGTGAATCTTAGGTGTCTCAGATGCCTAAAGTGGGGTGGAAAGAAAACAGCGAAGCTGTACCAAATTATTTCTAAGGCATTATTAATGCTGCTTTTTTTTCAATCTATCAGCAAACTCCTTCCGGAATTTGGTCACTTTTGGGGTGATCACAAAGGTGCAGTAAGAGTTGCGGTCGCCAACCAGGCTGTAATAATCCTGGTGGTAATCTTCAGCAGGATAGAAAACGGTAAAGGGCTCCAGAGTGGTTACCACTGGATTGTCCCACAAAGTGGAAGCAACCTCCTGAATGGATTTCTCTGCAATGGCCTTCTGCGCTTCACTGGTGTAAAAAATGGCCGAACGGTACTGTGGCCCGGCATCTGCACCCTGCCGATTGAGGGTGGTAGGATCGTGCGTACTCCAGAAGATGCGCAAAATATCTTCAAGGACAATCACCTTAGGATTGAAGGTAACTTGTACCACCTCAGCATGCCCGGTAGTACCAGTACATACTGCGCGGTAATTGGCTTCCGCCTCTGTACCACCAGCGTACCCGGATTTGACCGAATAGACGCCTTCTACTTCCTGGTAAATGGCTTCTACACACCAGAAACAGCCACCCGCCAGAGTGATCACTTCTTTGTCTTCGGTGGAAATTTTATCTGTTTTCATATCACTGGTTTGTGCATTAATGCGCGCTTGGTTTTGACAAGCACTCGCAAAGAAAAGAAAACCCAGACACAGGGCAAAAAGTTTGATTTTCATGACGAAAGATGTTGGTAAGTAATGTCAATTTAGTACTGAACCGTTCCTTAGATGCTTAATCCCAGAAATGGTATCGAGTTATGTAACGAAGAGAACCCCATTTCGGTTTTGGCAAAATTTGCAAACGGTGGGGTGGCGACATTACTCAGTAGCCAACAGATAGGGCGAGACGTGTTTCCTCCAGAGGGAAAAGTATGCTGCTTTCGTAGTTGGGGTTCATTTTGTGCAAAAAAAGCGCCAGTGCTTCTTTTTTTCCTTGGGTAAGCGGGTAGCTGATGTATTTGGTAAAGTAGGTTTTTAAATCAAAATCCGGCTGAGTCGGCAATAGATAGATCAGCTCGGGGATGTAATCCAATCCCGTTTTCAATGCAGCATTGAAGCGTTGAATAAAAGCTGGATCTAGCGGGCGGGTGCTGACCCAGGCCGCAAATACAAACGGCAACCCAGTATGCTTCGTCCAGGCTTCGCCCAAGTCGTACACAAAAGGGTATTTGGATTCCAGTCCCATGGTGCGGTCGCCGATCAGCAGTGCGCCCGTGTCGCCTTCGATCTGGGTTTCAAAACCCGGTTTTGCAGGCAGCAACTCCACGTCTACCTTCCAATATTCCCGGATCAATATTTTGGCCAACTCAACCGAAGTTCGGGAGTGGTAATCCAGGTAAATCCGCTTTAGTTGATCAAGTGGCTTTTCAGCGTAGATGCATACCGTTTTGACCATACCTTCCGCGCCAATGCAATAATCTGAAACGATGTAGGCATTGCCCAATTCGGGGATAATGGCCACGGGCACCAGACCCAAATCTGCCTCACCATTGCGCAGTTTTTCGGCACAAATCGAGGGAATGTCCAATTGCAGATCGAGTTCTGCGGCAACTGGGCTTTTGAACAAACCATACAACAATGGCTTGGTATTCAAATAACTGACCGCGGTAACCCGAATTTTATTGTTCATGTTGTGGTTTATACGCTGGGAGTAAACTCAAGATGGCTGAGGCTATTTTCCAGCTCAAAGTGAAACGCTGTTCCGTCGTAAATGGCTTTGTACAAGCCTGTATTGGCGTGTTTGAAAGAATCCATTTGATGCAAAGGCATCTCTTTCAGCACGCAAATCAGGCAACGCATGGCCCGGCCATGGCTGCAAATCAGGATTTCTTTTTCCGGTCGATTGCGCAAGTGTTGCACAAAGGTTTGAATGCGATTGGCCAAATCTTGTGCACTTTCTCCGCCATCAATCCGAGCATGGTAGTTGCCTGCTTTCCAATGGTTGGTCATGTTGGCATATTCTTTGTGCATCGCCGGCGTGCTGGTTTTACCTTCATGGCTGCCCCAGCTGATCTCGTTGATCTCTGGCCACTGCTCCCAGGGAAGTCCCAGGTTAATAAAGTTTTCCACGGTTTGGTGGGTACGCTGAAGTGCAGAAGTAAGCACCACTTCAAACGGATGGTGCTGGTAGCGTTTGAAAAATGCCTGCGCCTGGTGCCTGCCAAACTCGTTGAGGTGCGTATCTACACCACTGCCCTGAACGATGCCATTGCGGTTGAGGTCGGTTTCTCCGTGGCGTATGATGAAAATGTTTTTCATTGGTTTGTCGGGATTTAGGATTAGTTGTTGACTACGGGCAAATCCAGATAACCCCGGAATTGCTGGTCTTCTTCAAAAGCAAAGTCGGTGTAATCTTGCACGACATTGTACAAGGTATCGCGCTCAATGGGGCGACGACCTACACTGCGGATCAAGTTGACCAGATCGCGGGTGCTCATTGCCGGAGTTTGCTCTTCTGATCCGGCCATCGAGTAGATTTTGGTGGTATCATCGATGGTGCCGTCGATGTCATCTACACCAAAAGACAGCGCCATTTGAGCCACGCTTCTGCTGATCATGGGCCAATATGCCTTGATGTGGCCAAAGTTGTCGAGGTAAATTCGACTGATGGCGTAATTGCGCAAATCTTCGATGGTGCTTACCTCTTCGAGGTGCGACATTTCGTTGTCTTTGTTCCGGAACTTGAGCGGAATGAAGGTCTGAAAGCCACCCGTTTTGTCTTGCAATTTGCGCAGTTCATCCAGGTGGTGGATGCGGTGACTGTAGTTTTCGATGTGGCCATACAGCATGGTCGCATTCGAACGCTTGCCCAACTCATGCCAGATCTCGTGCATGCGCAGCCATTGCTCACCCGTGCACTTATCTCCTGCAATTTGCTCGCGAATTTCGGGATGAAAAATTTCTGCACCACCACCAGGCAAGGAATCGACCCCTGAATTGGAGATGATTTTCATGCCTTCTTCATAGCTCAATTTGGCTTTTTTGAAGATGTAGTGGTATTCTACTGGCGTGAGGGCTTTGACATGCAACTCGGGGCGGTGCGCCTTAATTTTTTGGAACAACTCCACATAAAAAGGCACGTCGTACTGCGGAAGTACCCCACCTACAATGTGCACTTCGGTGACGGGTTCGCCATCGTACTTGTATACAATGTCCAACATGTCTTGCATGGTGTACTCCCAGCCTTCGTGGCGTTGCTTGATCAGGCGAGAATACGAACAGAATTTGCAAGTGTACACACAAAGATTGGTCGGCTCAATGTGGAAATTGCGGTTGAAGTAGGTGTTGTCCCCTTGTTTTTGCTCCCGAATGTAGTTGGCCAAAATGCCCAAATAGGCCAATTCTGCTTCTTCAAAAAGCAAAACACCCTCTTCAGGGCTGATTCTTTGCTGTTGGGCAACTTTTTCAGCGATGTCGCGTAAGGGCTTGGATAAAGATGGATCCCGAAGTAAGGTTTCCAATGTTGCAGTGGATGACATGAGCGTATGTTGAACTTGTTTGCAAATGTAACAAACTTTCTGAAGTTTCAGTTTTGATTGAAAGGTGATATTTTTAAAACTGCACAAAAGTACTGGTAAAAATTTATAATTATTTCATGCAAGACTGCATTGAATCTACTTTGAGTCAACTTATCTTTGAGTATGCTTTCGATCTTGATTCCAATTTACAATTGCGATATTTCCCAGCTCGTGGGAGAATTGCGCCGACAGGGGGAAACATTAGGGCTTGCCTACGAAATTTGCCTGCTTGACGATGCTTCTGAGGCATCTTTCCAAATTCCCAATCGGAAATGGACTCAAAAAATCAACATCCGCTACGAAGAGTTGCCGCAAAACATTGGGCGTGCTGCGATCCGCAATCGCCTGGGCAGCATGGCCAAATTTGAGTACCTCTTGTTTATGGACTGCGATTCTGGCGTAGTAATGCCCAACTACCTCGAAACTTATGTAGCGTACCTGCAAGCAGACCGGTTGTTGTACGGCGGCAGAACGTATTTGCCCAAACCACCATCCGATTCAAAATACTTGTTGCATTGGCATTACGGTCGGCAACGCGAACAGCAGGATTTTGCTACCAGGCAAGCTGAGCCTTATCATGCTTTTATGACCAACAATTTTTTGATTCCACGGGAAATTTTTAAAAGCATAGCTTTCGATGAGCAAATCCGCACTTATGGCCACGAAGACACCCTGTTTGGCGCTGAACTGGCTCGTAAGGGCTTTGAAATCCTGCATTTGAACAATCCATTGTTGCATCTGGGTTTGGAAACAAACAGGGTATTTTTGGAAAAAACAGCAATGGCAGTGCAAAACCTGGCCCGGTTGCACCTGGAAGGGAAAATTGCTACTACCCGCCTTTCCCGGACTTACGATAAACTGAAACAATGGGGTTTGGTATTGCCATTGGGATGGAGTTTGCGGCCATTGCGCCCATTTTGGATTTCGCAATTGACCCAATCTTCCCGGCCCAATTTGCGGTACCTCGATTTGTACAAGTTGAGTTTGTACATCGAGGCCATGCAGGCATGAGTTTCTGTTTGGAATTGTAAAACCCGATTTTTTTCCATGCTAGGCAAAGACGGCATTTGTTCTATATTTGCGCAGTTTTTTAAATTTTATGTACCCACAATGGCATTTGCATTGCTGGGCTCAAAACAAAACGCAAGTATCTTATGGCAAAGCTCAACTTTGGCGGCGTAGAAGAAAACGTGGTTACCCGCGAAGAGTTCCCGCTTGAAAAGGCTCTGGAAGTATTGAAAGATGAAACCATTGCCATCATTGGTTATGGCGTTCAAGGACCTGGACAAGCGCTTAATTTGCGCGACAATGGTTTCAATGTTATTGTAGGTCAACGGAATCCGTCCAAAACTTGGGACAAGGCGATTGCCGATGGTTTTGTACCTGGAGAAACCCTGTTCAGCATCGAAGAAGCAGCTGAACGCGGTACCATCATTCAGTACTTGCTGTCTGATGCCGCTCAAATCGCCATCTGGCCAACGATCAAAAAAGCCCTGACACCGGGTAAAGCCCTTTATTTCTCTCATGGCTTTGGCATCACGTACAAAGAACGCACTGGCATCATTCCTCCTGCTGACGTTGATGTGATTTTGGCTGCGCCAAAAGGTTCAGGGACCAGCTTGCGCCGCCTGTTTTTGGAAGGCCGTGGATTGAACTCCAGCTTCGCCATCCACCAGGATGCAACTGGCCGCGCCAAAGACCGCGTTGTAGCAATGGGTATTGGCATCGGTTCTGGCTACTTGTTTGAAACAACGTTCCAAAACGAAGTATTCTCCGACCTTACTGGCGAGCGGGGTACTTTGATGGGCGCTATTCAGGGTATCTTTGCTGCACAATACGATGAATTGCGCAAGCGTGGACATAGCCCGTCAGAAGCATTCAACGAAACTGTTGAAGAATTGACGCAGTCATTGATGCCTTTGGTGGCTGAAAATGGCATGGACTGGATGTACGCCAACTGTTCTACCACTGCTCAACGTGGTGCATTGGATTGGTGGAAAAAATTCCGCGATGCTACTGCACCTGTATTCAAAGAATTGTACGATAGCGTAGCTTCTGGTGAAGAAGCACAGCGTTCTATCGACTCCAATAGCTTGGAAGATTACCGCGAAAAACTGGAACTGGAACTTGCTGACCTCCGCGATAGCGAAATGTGGCAAGCCGGGAAGGTTGTACGTGGCCTTCGTCCTGAGAAAAATTAACTGTCAGGGGTCAGCTATCAGCAGTCAGCCTTCAGGTATCAGCTTTCAGCAATTGGTAAAATTAGCTGATAGCTGAAGGCTGATAGCTGACTGCTGATAGCTCAAAGCTTTTCCCGCTCTTCCATCTTCCGCTTCACCATATAGTAGGTATCCACCTGCGAGCGGCATGGGAAATCGCTCTCCGCCTTGTTGCGCTCGTTCGACAGGTTTTTGTCCAAAATTCTTCCTTTTACGTTGTCGTTGAGTTGGATGTGCAGGTAGTCCAGGATGTCGCCTTTGACTTCTGGGTCGTATATTGGAAAGGCCGTTTCGATGCGGAAACTCAGGTTGCGGGTCATCCAGTCAGCTGAAGACAAGAACAGTTTTTGCTCACCTGCGTGGTGGAACACAAAAACCCGGGCGTGCTCCAGGTAACGATCTACGATGCTAATTGCCTTGATGTTTTCGCTGTAGCCCTTAATGCCAGGCACCAGGGAACAAATTCCGCGCACAATCATCTGAATATTTACGCCGGCTCGGCTTGCCTCATAGAGCTTTTCGACCATGGGGCGATCCTGAATGCTGTTGATTTTGATGATGATGTTGGCCGGCTTGCCTTTTTTGGCCTGACCAATTTCGAAGTCAATCAACTGTTCAATTCCAGAGCGCAAATTGAATTGTCCAACCAGAAAGTGCTTGAATTCTTGCTGAGGGACTTTTACCGTTTCCAAAAAGGTGAAAATCCTTGCGACCTCAGAAGTCAGGCGGGTATCTTTGGTGAAAAAACCAAAATCACTGTATACTTTGGCGGTATCTTCATGGAAATTGCCCGTAGACAAGTAGGAATACAGGGCAGCTCCAGTGTTTTCCATTCGTCGAACCAGGGCAAGTTTTGCGTGTACCTTCACTCCGGGAAAGCTGTAATGCACGTGCACGCCAGCTTTTTTCAATTTTTCTCCCCAACTCAGGTTTGCTTCTTCGTCAAATCGGGCTTTGACCTCAATAAAAATAGACACCTGTTTGCCATTCTCTACAGCGTCCATCAAAGCCTGCAAAATCTGAGAATTTTTTGCCACCCGATATTGGGTTATTTTGATGTGCGTGACCAGGGGGTCTTTCGAAGCTTCTTCAAAAAATCGGATTACGCTGGCATAAGACTGATAAGGATAATTCAGGAGGCGGTCTTTTTCGGTGATTTTGGCGAAAATGTCGTTGTCCTCATCTTCCAAAATCTTGTACGCCATGATAGGCAAAACCGGGTTTTTCAAATGATTCAAACCAAAATCCGGGAATTTGAAAAAGTCAAAGTTATTGTGGTAGCGACCTTCCCGCAGGGTATCGTTTTTATCAAGTTCGAAAACTTCCTTGAAAACGGTCAACATCGCATCGGGCATTTCCCGGTCAAACACAAAACGGGAAGTGGAACCCACGTGCCGTTTGGTCAAACTGCTGCGGATTTTTTGCAATAAATCGCCCGAAAATTCATCATCGATGTACAACTCTGCATCGCGGGTCAGTTTTATGGAAAAAGTATCTTCTATGGCATACCCTGGAAACATCCAGGAAACACTGTGCCGCACGATGTCGTCCAACATGATCATATCGTGTCTGCCAGATGCAGAGGGGGGCAATTGGATAAAGCGGGGCAATTGATCAGAAGGCATTTTGACCAGGGCGAATTCATCGTCGCCACCTGGATTTTCAATGGGTTTGAGCCATAAAGTGAGGTACAATGCCGCGTTGTTCAAAAAAGGGCGAATCCTTTTTTGGTGCAACAATACCGGCTGTACGTAAGGAAGCATGTTGTCCTTAAAGAAGGCTTCCACAAATTGCTGCTGTTCTTCATTGAGGTTCAAACGCCGCAGTAAATAGATCTTATGGTCTTTCAGCTCGGGAATGATTTTTTCCTCAAAGACCTTGCTGAATATTTCCTGTTGAAGGTTGACGATGCGTCGAATTTCCTTAATCGCCGATTTTGGATCGTATTCCAGCTCCTGTTTGGTGCTTTTGTTGACCAATACCAGGTGGCGGTGGTAAGCCATCCGCACTTTGAAATATTCGTCAAGGTTGGAAGAGTAGATGGCCAGAAACTTTAAGCGCTCCAAAAGCGGAACACTTGAATCCATTGCTTCCTGAAGTACACGGTAATTGAAAGACAGCCAACTGATATCGCGGTGAATATAGGGCAATCCATCTTTGGTTTCCTGAAACTCCTTGAGTGGTTTTAATTCGATTGAGGTCACGGTCAATGTTTTATTCTTGAACAGGTGTAAAAATAGGACATAAAGCCAGAAGACAAATTAAATTGTGGTTAAATAATTGCTAGCAATTGCAACCATCTTCTCTGTTTTAGTGCATTTCATCTAAAAAAAAATGGAGCTCCGTCCATTTTACTTATTTTTCGAAAGTCAATAAAAAGTAAACTATGAGTCAGTTTTTCAAAATGTTTTTTGCCTCTTGCTTAGGGGTGTTGGTTGCATTGGGTGTACTTTTTCTGGTTGGAATTGGGATCATCAGTGCGATTGCAAGTAGCGCAGAAAAAACAGAACAGGTTAGTCCCAATAGTGTATTGCGGCTGACCTTTGATCAGGTGATGCCTGAGCAAACGAATAATGTAGAATCCACTTCATTTTCGGATCTAAAAAAATCAAAAATCCTCGGCGTTCACGATGTGGCGGATGCCATTCGTCGGGCTGCTGATGACGACAATATCAAAGGTATTCTCTTGGAACCTGAAATGGCCAGTTTGAACGGTTTTGCCACGGCCCGCATACTGCGCCAGGCGGTGGAAGATTTCAAGAAAAAGGGAAAATTCGTCGTTGCGCACGGCAAGTTTTTCATGCGGGGCAGTTACTATCTGGCTTCGGTAGCCGATCAAGTATACATCAACCCTAGTGGCTATGTCGAAGTCAATGGTTTTGCGGTTCAGACAATGTTCTACAAACGCCTGTTGGACAAACTGAACATCAAAATGCAGATTTTCTATGCGGGTAAATTCAAAGGTGCTACCGAGCCCTATCGATTGGAAAAATTCAGTCCTGAAAACAAACTTCAGTACCGGGAATTTTTGAGGGACTTTTACGATATTTTCCTGAGTGACATTGCCAAGAACCGCAAAATGAGCATTGCCGAATTGCGCAAAGTGGTGGATCAAGGCTTGGCGAACAGCCCCGAGAATGCCGTTAAATATGGCCTCTTTAATAAGGTCATTTACCGCCAGGAACTCATCGATGAATTGCGCAAAAAGCTGGGTCTGGATGAGGACGAAGAGGTGAAATTTGTCAGCATCAATGAATTTGATGCGGCCAAACCCAGCAAAAAGAACTACAAAGCCAGCAATAAAATTGCCGTATTGTACGCCGAAGGGGCGGTATTGGATGGCAAAGGCACCAATGGTACAATAGGCGACAAACGCTACATCAAGGCCATTGAAGACATCCTGGATGATGAGAAGGTTAAGGCCATTGTATTGCGCGTCAACTCAGGTGGCGGTAGCGCATTGGCCTCCGAAAACATTTGGTATGCCCTCACCAAGGCCAAAGAAGCCCACATCCCGTTGATTGTATCAATGGGAGATTATGCAGCGTCAGGGGGATATTACATCGCCTGCATGGCCGATTCAATTTATGCAGAACCCAATACCATCACTGGATCTATCGGGGTGTTTCGGTTGATTCCCAGCATTGAAAAAATGATGGCCAATAAGTTGGGCATTACAATGGACTCGGTTAAAACCGGCCCATTTGCTACTGGCATAACTACCCTTTTTGACATGTCAGAAGAAGAAGCCAAACGGGCCCAAGCTTCTACAGAAGAATTGTATGACCTGTTCCTCAAGCGTGTTGCCGATGGCCGCCACATGAAGAAAGAAGCCGTTCACGAAATTGCCCAAGGTCGGGTGTGGAGTGGCCTGGACGCGAAGAAAATCGGTTTGGTTGATAAAATTGGCGGCTTGGATGCGGCATTGAAATCGGCAGCCAAAATGGCTAAAGTCAAAGACTACCGCACTGTTGTTTATCCAACGATTAAAGAACCAATCCAGCAATTCATTGAAGAATTTATGGGTGAAGGATCGGACGATGAGGCCAAAATGGCGAAAGTGGTGCAAAAAGAATTTCCGGAATTGGCTCAAGTCTATGACTTTTACCGACAAACCAAGGCTTCTCGTGGATTTCAGGCGAGATTGCAGGTTGTAGTGCCATTTTAGAAACAATTGACCAATAATCCCCAATATTGGAGCATTTTCTTGCTCCAATATTGGGGATTTTCTGTTTGAGTTTTTGAAAGTAGCCAAAGAAAACCATTACTTTAGCCTCAAATCCTCAAACCACTCCAATCATGAAAGTTACCTATTACGGGCAATCTTGTTTTTTGATTGAAACGCTCGGACAAAAACTACTTTTTGATCCTTTTATCTCTCCCAATCCGCTGCAATCTGAGCATGCCAAAACAATAGTAGACACCATCGAGGCAGACTACATCTTGCTGACCCACGGCCATGGCGACCACGTAGCGGATGCCGAAAGCATTGCCAAACGTTGTGGTGCCACCATAATTTCCAATTACGAGATCGTAAGTTGGTACCAGGCCAAAGGCATCAAAGGCCATCCCATGAATCTTGGTGGCTCCAAATCTTTCGATTTTGGAACGGTCAAAATGGTTAATGCCGTACATTCCAGTGTGTTGCCGGATGGTACTTACGCGGGCAATCCCGCCGGATTTGTGGTTTTGAATACCGAAGTTACCTTCTACATCGCTGGAGATACTGCCCTCACCATGGACATGAAACTCATTCCCCTGACTTGCCCCAAACTGGATTTTGCCATTTTACCCATCGGGGACAATTTCACCATGGGAATCAGCGATTCGGTATTGGCTGCGCAATTTATTGAGTGCGATAAAATCATCGGGTGTCATTACGATACTTTTGGATATATTAAAATCAATCACGCTTCCGCGCAAAAAGCTTTTTCAGCTAAAGGAAAAGAGTTAATTTTGTTGCCGCTTAATGAAAGCACAACCTTGAGTTGAAAAGTTGATTGCCTTCACCTCGACTTTGCTCGGTGACAAGTAATCAATTTTTCATCTTTTCAACTGATATGTTCATGGGAAAAGTAATTACCATTGCCAACCAAAAGGGTGGGGTAGGCAAAACCACCACCGCGATTAACCTGGCAGCTAGCTTGGCCATTTTAGAGAAAAAGGTCTTACTGATCGACTCTGACCCTCAGGCGAATGCTTCTTCAGGGGTGGGAATTCTTCCTGGCGAGGCGGAGTCAACCTTGTATGATTGCATGATCAATGGCATGAACCCCATGGATGCAATCTATGAAACCGATACGCCCAACCTTCATTTGTTGCCATCTGACATTAACCTGGTTGGTGCCGATGTGGAATTGGTGAATCGCCCCAACCGCGAATTCGTGATGAAAGGAGTGGTTGAAAAGTTGCGGGATTATTACGATTACATCTTCATCGACTGTTTGCCTTCACTGGGTATGGTAACGGTCAACGCACTATGTGCGGGTGATTCGGTTTTGATTCCTGTGCAATGCGAGTTTTTTGCTTTGGAAGGTTTGGCCAAACTCCAGGACAGTATTAACCTGGTAAAACGCACCCTTAATCCAAACCTGGTCATTGAAGGCATCGTGCTGACCATGTACGACCCCCGTTTGCGCCTGGCCAACGTGGTAGTCAATGAAGTAAAAGACATTTTCAAGGATCGTGTATTTGATACCATCATCCATCGGAATGCCCGGATTGGTGAGGCACCCAATATGCACATGCCTGTGGTATTGCTCAATGCAGGCAGCAAAGGGGCCATCAATTATCTCAACCTGGCTCAAGAATTTTTGTTGCGCAACGGGGATACATCTGTTGGCAAAACCTTCAGCGAACCCAGTGCTGATTAACCCTAAACCGACATGGCAAAAAAAGTAATCCGAACCGAAGGGGCAAAAAAAGTAACCCGGGATAACCTCAGTGCAGGGCTGCGAGCTGTATTCAATGCTGATACCTTGAATGAGGCCATCGCTGCAGATCAGGAAGCAGTGGTAAAAGAATTGACGCATTTTACCCCGATGATTCCAATTGACCAAATTCAGCCCAACCCTGGCCAACCCCGCAATCAATTTGATGAAGATGCCCTGGAAGAATTGGCCAGTTCCATCAAAGTACATGGCTTGATTCAGCCCATTACGGTGCGTTTGTTGGAGCCCAACCACTATCAAATCATTTCGGGGGAACGCCGTTTTCGAGCTTCACAAAAAGCTGGACTCTCTGAAATTCCGGCTTATGTAAGGCTAGCCAACGATACCGAAATGCTGGAAATGGCGTTGATTGAAAACATTCAGCGACAAGATTTGAATTCGATTGAAGTAGCACTTACTTATGCCCGCCTGAAAGACGAATGTAAGCTCACCGATGCAGAACTCTCCAGCCGCATGGGGAAGGATAGAAGTACCATCACCAATTACCTCCGGTTGCTCAAATTGCCAGAACCTATCCAAAAAGCACTCCGCGATCGGGAGATTTCTTTTGGACACGGTCGGGCTTTGGCGTCGCTGGATGATTATGTCAAAAGCAAGGGCTTTTTTGATTTGGCAATGGTCAATCATTTGTCCGTTCGGGCCCTGGAAAACCTGATTGCCGCAGAAAAAAAACCTGTCAACAAAGAAAGCAACAAGGAAACTAAAATTCCGGAAGAATACGTAGGCGTTCAAAATCGTTTTCGGGAGTACTTCGGAGTAGGGAAAGTACAACTTAAAGTCAATGCTGAAGGCAAAGGCCAGATCGTCATTCCCTTTGCCAACACCAAAGACCTGAACGATTTATTGGATCGATTGGAAGAGAACAATTAACATTTTGATAAGCTACATTTTGGCCTTGTACCGACTCTATATTACAAAACGACTGCTGATGAAGGGATTGCTTATTGGAGTGTTGCTCGTTTGTACTTGTCCTTTGTTTGGCCAGCAAATTGATTCTATTCCTGCTGCGCCTCAGGAAAAAGTGCGCATGGTATTTATGGACAGTGTAAGAAAGGAGCGAAAAAACCGCTTGCCTGTCCCCAAAAAAGCGCTTTTGTACTCCTTTGCTTTACCAGGATCTGGGCAGGTGTACAATGGGCATTGGTGGAAAGCACCTTTTGCCGTTGGCGCCATTGGAACCATGGTGTACTTTGTGACCTATAGCAGTGATTTGTATAAGCGATTCCAATCGGCACTAGAGGATGAATTACTGAAAAAACCACATGAATTTACCCAGTTTAACCTGGGCGTAACCGGTCTCCGTAACCGGCGTGATTTTTACGACAAAAACCGCCAATTATCTTACGTTGGGGTATTCGCCGCCTATGGATTGGTGGCCGTAGAGGCATTTGTGGATGCGCATTTGCAGAATTTTGACATGAGCGAAGATTTGAGTTTTAAAATAAAGCCAACTTTCCAGAGCGATCCCCGAACCGGATTTGGTGGACCTGGGATTGGCATTGTGGTTTTTGTCAAGTAATAAAAAACATCCCCTTGTCGACAAGGATTTCAACACCTAAGAACATGAAAAGAGGTAAAACTTTTAAAATCGGCATAGCCATGGCCGGCGCTGTATCGGCAGGAGCATACACTGCTGGTGTGATCGATTATTTATTGGAAACTCTGGGAAAATGGGACCTGGCCAAAAAATACAACGACGACCTTGGGCCTGATCACCCCATGTACGATCACTCCATCCCCATGCACGACGTGGTGATCGAGGTGATCGGAGGGGCTTCGGCTGGTGGCATGACTGCCGCCATCGCAGCCTTGGGTTTGTTTGAAGGACTTAACCCAATCAACGATTACAACCCCGAAAAAAGCCACAATAAATTATACGATGCCTGGGTCAATCTAAACGATGCAGTCGGCACGCCCACTTTGGAACAGATGATGCAAACTGGCGACATCCTGGCCAAAAACGAAGTGCAATCCTTGCTCAATTCCGACCCCATCGACGCCATTGCCGACAAAGCTGGAATCATGGCGCAGATCAATAACCTACCAGAATATGTCTCTCCCAATTTACAGGTCATTCTTACCATCACCAGTTTGCGCGGGGTACCTGTTTCGGTCAATTTTTTTGACAACAAACTGAAGGAAGAAAACAAAAAGAAAGAAGAAGAAAACAAAAAGAAAGAAGAAGAAAACAAAAAGAAAGAAGAAGAAACCAAAAGCCGGGACACCTTTACCGTAGAAGATGCAAATGAACAACCCGCAGATACCATAAAAGATGCAAATGAACAACCCGCACACCGCATGTACGTTCACAAAGGCATCGCCCATTTCATGGTAATGCGCACTCCAGGGCAGTATCAGCCCGATCATATTGTGCCTTTTCAACCCGATTCCGCGTCGGATATAAAACTGTTGCTGGATTGTGCCAAAGCCACCGGCGCTTTCCCGCTGGGTTTGGCCGCACGGCCATTGAACAACATCCCCTTGGCTTACATCAAATCGATGGTATTTCGCATGTTTGGGTTGCAAAACCAACCCAAAATGGCTCAAGCCATCGAGATAACCGTAGATGATGATCCCTTCAATTTTGTAGCAGTAGACGGGGGTACCATCAACAATGAACCATTTGGAGAAATTATCGATGCGGTGGAGGAAAAGTGCAAAAACGATGGAAATCCATATGCGATTATCATGATCGATCCTTTTCCCAACTTTGCGCAAGACAAAGCCAAGAAATACAAAGCTCCTTCTTCATTGCTGGATTTGATCCCCAACATTTTTGGGGCCATTCGAGCCCAGGCCATGGTCAAGGAGAATGACTTGATGAAAGGTTTGACGGGCGACGTAACCCGCAGAATGGTTTTCCCCAAGAAAAAAAACGATGCATACCCAATTGCGTGTGGGGCCTTGGATGGCTTTGGTGGTTTTTTTAGCCGGGAATTCCGAGAACACGATTTTTATTTGGGCAGGTTCAATGGCCAGAAATTCATCCGCAAGCACTTTAGTATTCCACTGGATAAACTTGAAAAAGCCAAGGTGTTTGATGATTGGAAAAGCGATGGTTCGGATGAACGGCATCAACGCTTTTTTATTCCAGATGATTTGGGTGGCCCTGGTTTTTATCCGATCATACCAGACATGGGGATCGCCAACATGGCCGAAAGTGTTTACCACGAAGATTATTTGCCGGAGCCGGTCAAGAAAAAGATTCCTTACAGGGAAATCTTTAAGCTGGATCCTTTGATGTGCCTGCGTTTTAAAACCGTATTGGATCATATTTTTACCTTGAATACAGCTCCTGATGATCAATACTCGAAAGAGGTTCATCAAGACGTAGATCGCTTGATGCGAGGCCATTATGGAGAAAAAGAAAAATCTGCGAATAAACCCTCTTTGTCCAAAAAAATATTCCTTTGGGCCTGGAAGAAATTCCTGACGCGACTCATTGGCAAAAACATTGCCAAGCGGGCCATTAAGCTGATCCTCCTGGACTTCCGGGAACGCAACCTGATCGAAATGTAGCAAGGATTCAGCAATAAAAAAGGCCAACCCGTTGTTTCGCAACGGGTTGGCCTTTTTTTTCCAGCGAGCTGATTATTTCTTCTTCTTCGGAGCAATCATTACGATCATCCGGCGTCCTTCCAATTTTGGCAAAGATTCAGGTGCACCAAATTCTTCCAATTCTTTGAGAAAGCGCAGCAAAAGCAATTCTCCACGGTCTTTAAACACAATGGTACGACCTCGGAAGTTTACGTAGGCTTTCACCTTGGCGTTTTCTTCCAGGAAGGTTTTAGCGTGACGCACTTTGAATTCAAAGTCGTGGTCATCCGTATTGGGTCCAAAGCGGATCTCCTTGATTACCGTTTTGGCCGCTTTGGCTTTGATTTCCTTTTCTTTCTTCTTCTTCTCGTAGAGGAACTTGTTGTAGTCGATGATGCGCACTACAGGAGGTACTGCATTGGGAGAGATTTCAACCAGATCAAGTTCTGATTTTTCAGCCCATTGCAATGCATCACGGGTATTGTATACTTCGCCCGACTTGATTTCTACGCCAACAAATTCGCTAAGTTGTTCCATATTATCTCCAACCAGACGAATTTGAGGTACTCGAATTTGATCATTCAATCGGAATTGCCCTTTATCTTCCTCACTAGGGAAGCGAGAGTCTCTCCGACCACCACGGAATGGCGGTTTGCTACCACCACCTCCACTACTGCGATTACCGCCAAATTGATTCTTTGCCAAATGAATTTTATTTTGTTAAAAAATAATGCAAAAATTGATGTTGTAGTTCCACAAACTTAAAAAAAATAGAGACGCATTGCAATGCGTCTCTATAAAGTGAAACAAAAATACAATATTTTTTTATTCCTTGACGTCGGTATTCACTTCTTTTGCAAGAACAATCCTCAAATTGTCTTTTTCCTCGGTCAAAACGGCCTCCAATGCAGTTCCCTCCTGCGGCTGGTCATTCAAAATGAACTCCGCAAGCGGATCTTCCAGGTATTTTTGAATGGCGCGGTTGAGCGGACGGGCACCGAACTGAGGATCAAATCCTTTTTCAGCCACAAACTTCTTGGCCTCTTCACTGATGACGAGGGTGAAATTCATGGTAGCCAAACGGCGGTGCAAATCCTTCAGCGTAATGTCGATGATCTTGAAGATTTCTTCCTGTCCCAGACTGTTGAACACCACCACATCGTCGATGCGGTTGAGGAATTCTGGAGAGAAAGTACGCTTCAGGGCATTTTGAATCACGGCCTTGGTATTGTCTTCCGCTGACTCTTGACGAGACTTGGTGGCAAATCCTACTCCTTGACCAAAGTCTTTCAACTGGCGTACCCCGATGTTGGAGGTCATGATGATCAGGGTGTTTTTGAAATCCACTTTCCGACCAAGACCATCGGTCAATTGACCGTCGTCCAAAACCTGAAGCAAGATATTGTATACATCCGGGTGCGCTTTTTCGATTTCGTCGAGCAGTACCACAGAGTAAGGCTTGCGGCGAACTTTTTCGGTCAACTGTCCACCTTCTTCGTAGCCGACGTATCCCGGAGGCGCACCGATCAAACGGCTTACCGAGAATTTTTCCATGTATTCACTCATGTCGATGCGAATCAGTGCATCTTCTGAGTCAAAAAGGTAACGCGCCAATGCCTTAGCCAATTCCGTTTTACCTACCCCGGTTGGGCCCAGGAAAATAAAGGAACCAATTGGCTTGGTGGGGTCTTTCAAACCTACCCGGTTGCGCTGAATGGCTTTGGTGATTTTCTTGAGCGCTTCATCCTGGCCGATGATGGTTCCTTGCATGTCTTTTTCCATGCTCACCAACTTGCGGTTTTCACTTTGGGCCACCCGCATTACCGGGATGTTGGTCATCATGGAAACCACCTCAGCGATGTCTTCTTCGCCTACGGGATAACGTTTGGTTTTTGAATCTTCCTCCCATTGTACCTTGGCAAACTCCAATTGGCGCACCAGTTTCGATTCGCGGTCGCGCAAATCAGCAGCTCTTTCGTATTGCTGGTTTTTGACCGCCTGGTTTTTGAGTTCTTTTAGCTCTTCGATTTGCTTTTCCAGGTCTTCGATGTGCTTTGGAACGTGGATGTTTTTCAGGTGGACACGAGCGCCAACTTCATCCAGTACATCAATCGCCTTGTCAGGCAGGAAGCGGTCGGTAATGTAACGGTCACTCAGGCGTACGCAGGCTTTGATTGCATCATCGTCGTAAATAACGTTGTGGAATTCTTCGTATTTCGACTTGATGTTGTGCAAGATATGGATAGCTTCATCCGCAGATGGTGGATCGACCATTACTTTTTGGAAGCGGCGATCCAGGGCGCCATCCTTTTCGATGTGCTGACGGTATTCATCCAGGGTGGATGCACCGATGCATTGGAGTTCACCCCGAGCCAGGGCAGGCTTGAAGATGTTGGAGGCATCCAGGGAGCCAGTTGCACCACCCGCACCTACGATGGTGTGAATTTCATCAATGAACAGGATGACATCGCGAGATTTTTCCAATTCATTCATGATGGCTTTCATCCGCTCTTCAAACTGGCCACGGTACTTCGTACCTGCAACCAGCGCTGCCAAATCCAGCATCACAATGCGCTTGTTGAAAAGCGTACGCGACACTTTGCGTTGCATAATGCGCAAGGCCAACCCTTCAACGATGGCGGTTTTTCCCACACCGGGTTCACCAATCAGAATGGGGTTGTTCTTTTTGCGGCGACTCAGGATTTGAGAAACCCTTTCGATTTCATTTTCGCGGCCAATGATGGGGTCTAATTTCCCTTCTTCAGCGAGCTTGGTGATGTCGCGGCCAAAATTATCCAGCACCGGGGTACGCGATTTGGCGCTGCCTTTGCGTTGCTGAAATCCACCTTGGCGATCTTCATCGTCGTATGGGTCGTCACTATCGGACGGAGCTTGGTTATAAGGCGGCTCGATGCTGGAGAAATCTTGCTCCTGCTTTACGTATTCGAGCTCGGCTTTGTAAATTTCGTAATCCACGTCGAATTGGTTGAGAATTTTAGAAGCAGGGTTTTCCTTGTGCTTTAAAATGGAGAGCACCAGGTGTTCCGGGCTGATCTCTTCACTTTTAAGCATTTTTGCTTCCAAGAAAGTGACTTTAAGTACTTTTTCGGCCTGTTTGTTGAGTGGGAGGGTACCCACGCTCAAACTGGTATTGCTTGCGGGTATTTTTTGCACAGATTCTTCCAGTGTTTGTCTTAATTCAGCGGAATCAACATCCAAGGATTCAAGGACGCGAACTGCCAAACTCTCCTTTTCGGAAACAATGCCCAAAAGAAGGTGCTCTGTGCCGATAAAGTCATGCCCTAAACGAAAAGCTTCTTCTCGGCTTTTTTTGATGACTTCCTTTACCTTGGGTGAAAATCTTCTATTATTCATGTTGTGCGGAAATTCAAAGGGCGATCAGAATTGCCAATGATTGCTGCAAGAATCGAGCCATCTTTATGGGCTGCCATTTCAAGATAATTTTCAGTTCAAAATACCAAAAATCTCCTTCAGCAATGATAAGGTTTCTGTTCAACCTGTCCAAATGTAAATTTTTGCAAAAATTAATCCAAATTAGATTAAGAAACAAACCCATTTAGGGGTTAAATGTGAAATTCAAGCAAATTAATCTACCAAACAACCCAAAAGGTAATCTGGTTTAAAGAAATGTATAGAGATCATCACCTGTAGAATTGCCCCCTGCATTTGGATAAATTCCCGCGATTGACTTAGGTTTTCCGTTCAATTGTTTATATTTGCCCGGAAAATAGAATCAACTACCCTAAGCGCATGAAGTATTCAGTTGATAAACAAGACCGTTATACGGTTTTTCGAGTAGAAGAAGAGAATTTGAACTCAATTGTGGCTCCTGACCTAAAGACAGAATTCACTTTCCTTTTCAATGAAGGTGTGGTAAATTTAATTTTTGACCTTTCAAATGTTAAATATGTCGATTCTTCAGGCTTGAGTGCCATTCTGACAGGTGACAGGCTGTGGAAGGAGCAAGGCAGTTTCGTTTTGACAGGTGTTGAGCACGTCGCTGTAAAAAAATTGATCGAAATTTCTCACCTCAAATCAGTCCTGGACATCATTCCTACTCAGAAAGAGGCAGTAGAATTTGTGTTTATGGAAGAGCTCCAGCGAGAGTTGGAGAAGGAAGATGATGCTGAAGAGGAATAAGGTTTTGAGTTTTGGGTTTTAAGTTGAACACGTTTTTTCAGAGCGGTTTGCAACTTAAACCCCAAAACCTAAAATAACCGTTCCAAATCCCGAATCAAAATACTTCGACGATTGAAGTAAATCAGGTTTGATTTGCGGAGTTCATTCAACACTGAAGTGACAGTTTGGCGAGAGGTGCCTGTGTAATTGGCAATGTCTTGCTGGGTCATGCTGTGTTTAATCAGCAATTCGAAACCTATCTTTTTGCCTTGGTTTTCTGCCGAGTCTTTCAAAAAATCAATTATTCTTTCGCGTGCATCCTTAAACATCAGCGCTTCCAACCTGGATTCTGCGCGGCGTAAGCGCGTACCCAGCCAATCCACAATATCCAAAGACAAATTGGGGTGCTTTCGCATTAGTTTCCGAAATGATTCGGTGGGAAGGCGCAGCAACTGCACTTCGTCTTGCATGGAAAGGGCATTCTCCTGTCGCTCTTTTTCACCAACCAGACCCAATTCCCCAAACAAGGTGATGGGACTGAGCATTTCTTTGATGATCTCGCGGCCATCTTCGGAGAAAGAACACAATTTGACCGAACCCCGCAATAGAATGAACAAGTGACTGGAGCTTTCTCCTTTATTGTAAATGGCACAACTGCGTTGAATTTGCTCCATTTGGCAAATCAAGGCAAGTTCATGTAAATCAGCATATGGAAGATTTTCCAAAAATGGAATTTGTCTTAAAAAAGCCACCACTGAAGTATCTCTCGACGTTGTCATTGGCTTGTGATTGGGTGAATAAAGGATATAATCCATTTTCAGACTAACAATTGACCATTTATTTGGCTATGTGATAAATAGCCAAATCATGAAAATTGTTCACAATTTAGAACCAAGATTGCCAGAATACAGTGTTTGATTGTTAAAAGTTGATGTTTTGATGCCAAATGTAAGGTCGATCGTAATACTTTAGCACCCCGCCTTCGGCGAGGTAACAAAACAAATTTTTAGCCACAAATTGCACAAATTTCCACAAATTAAGCCACGAACTTCGTTCGTTTTGGGAGCACAAACGCAAATTTGTGCTCCCAAAATTTGTGGCTATTTTTTTAAAAAAGCACTCCACCGAAGGTGGGTGCTAAACTTTTACGGTCGATTTAAAATTCAACCCGATAACTCAAAATTGGAATAATCCCCAATTGCTTTTTCTCCAAAACCTTCTTCTGTAGGTTGTCATAGTAGAAAAAACCCGCATTTTCCTGATTGGTAGCGTTTTGGATGTCCAACGCAAAAGTATTGTTCCGCCCTGCTTTGTTCCATTTGAAGTACAAGCGGGTATCCAGGCGGTAATATAGTGAGCTGCTTAGTGAAAAAGCGGGATCAACGCGCTCATTGCCAGCATTGGCCGTAGCCAACGGAACGGTAATGCCATTTTTTTCAGAAAGGGTAATATCGATGGCCGTTTGTGGCAAATTGCCCAAGACGATGGCTCGGCCATTGATGCCCCACAATTTCACCCTCCCTGCTTTGCGTTCTTTGCGCCATTCTTTGCCCGCAGTGACATTAAAAACATAGCGGCCATCAAAGCGGCTGCTGCGCCAATCGTTGTTGCCAAAAGTTTGTTTGTACAAACTGCTGTTGTTGCGGTATTCGGAATGGTAGATGGAACTGTTGGCCAAAAAGTAAAAACCCTTTTCAAGATACCTGCGCAAGTTGATTTCAATGCCGTAGTTGCGCGCTTCCCCATCATAGTTAAGTACTTCAGAAACACTTGAAGTACTCAACAACACAGGAATCCGCTCATTGACAAAATTGCTCGACAACAGTTGAAAAGAGTAGGGGAGTATGGCAACCTTGGTTTGTTTTTGGTAATAGGCCTGGAATTCCAGACTGGTAGAAGGACTGGTTTGAATCTGAAGACCAATACTGGATTGTTGGCTCTTCACCAAAGCAATGGCACCAGATTGGTTGGCTACCGAAGGCAGAATTGGTCTTTGGCTAAATGTGCCAAAAGATAAGGTCAGTTTTTTGTTGTCCGCAATACGGTAGGCCAAATTAACCCGTGGCTCAAGGTTGTTGATGCTTCCTTTCTCAGGCTTTTCAACATTCAGCAAATGAACGTAATGCAAACCCATTTCCCACTCCAAATGTCCGAAATCAAATTTGGTGGAAGAGTAAGGTTGAATGATCTCGCCAGTATTGTAAATGATGCCCGATTTTATCGTCTGTCTGGGATTGGGTTTGGAATACACATAGGTATGGAAACTGCGGCGGAATTGTCGAATTTGATCTGCCAAATTTGGACCGCCTCCCGTAAAATAAGTCTGAATGCGGGTACTCTGGTAGCCAGAATAAGCAAATGAAGTATTCCACATGGCATTTTTACCGATCGGCAAGCGAAAGGTTCCGCCCAGCACCTGAGTAGATGATTCAAAATCAATGTCCTGGCGGTCTTTGTCAAACTCCCATTTGGTGGAATCCCTGTCGCCGGTAAAGATGTTTGAACTATTGCCGCCCATCCCGAAAACTGTGAATTTTCCACCCTTGGCAAAGGGGAATACCAGATTGAAAGCTACGTCTTTAAAACCAATGGCTTCACCACCTACATCTACGCCCAGGTTGCTCAATAAGCCCAAGGTAGAATAACGCCCGTTGATCAGGTACGAAGCGCCACCTTTTTTGCCAATTGGCCCTTCAATGGCTCCATCCAAACCGAGCAAACTGGCTTGTAAGGTATATTCTCTTTGCTCGTTGTTGCCAGTACGCAAGCGCATGTCAAAAATACCACCCACTGCATTGCCATATCCTGCTGCATAATCTCCGGTTAAAAAAGCAGAGTTACCCAGCATTTGTGTACTGAGCATATTGACACCACCTCCGGTAAAGGTAGGCAAGTCACTTTGTGAACCAGCATTGGGGGTATGGTTGGGATTGAGGATGTCTACCCCTTCCAAACGCCAAAGATTGGCATTGGGGGTATTGCCCCTTACCGAGAGGAAATTGGCCTGGTCATTGGTGTTGACCACTCCAGGGAGGGCACTTGCGGTGCGGGCAGGATCAAAAAATACCCCCGGAAACCGCAAAGTCGTTTCGTTACTGATGCTGCGCGCCGAAGGATTGAGGGATTCCACTTCCAGCGGAGCAGCAGTAATGCTGAGTTCACTCAGGGTGGTGTACGCGATATGTAAAGGCAGGTTCAACACCGTTTCCCGACCAGATTCGAGCAAGATTTCAGGTACAACCAGGGTATCGTAACCCACAAAAGAAACCCGCAAACGATAACGACCAACCGGAAGGTTTTCAAAACGAAACTTGCCATTTTCGTCGGTAGTCGTACCCAAGGTAGTGCCTTCAAGGATGACGTTGGCACTGGATAATGATTTTTGAGCAACAGCATCCATCACTTGACCCCGCAGCGTTTGTTGTGGAGATTGAGCAGAAAGAGCAATTGTACTCACAAAAATGATACAAAGCATGAATAAGAGTCGGAGTGGTGTATGTGCCATGAATGGTTCGTTTAAGTCGGTAGTCAAATGAGCGTCAAATATACTTGCATGCAGGATAAATTCCCTGAGAATTTTTATCACTCTGCCAAAAGTTTTACTTTTTACTTTTTTCTACCTGGAACACGCTGCGCTAAAAAAAACAACTCTAAAACTTGTACGTACAGGATAGGATTTGTATTTTTACCTCGACTACAAATCGTAAGCAATGGAAAGCACACTCCAATACAAAATCTTGTACAATCGACTTAAGAAAGAAATCCTGACTGATGTGTACCAGGTGGGGAGTGTATTGCCGTCTGAAAACGACCTTTGCGCCGCGTCAAACCTTGCCAGGTCTACGGTTCGACAAGCCTTGAGTCAATTGGAGTCTGAAGGCTTTATCGTCAAACAAAAAGGCAAAGGCAGCATTGTCAAGTCCAAAAGCCGAGCCTTGAATTTGCTTTCCTTCCAGGGCTTTTCGGCCATGGTCGATCCTGAGAAAATTTCCACCTTGTTCGTACAGGAACCACAGATCCAGCCTTGGCCAATCAAATTTTTCTTTGAACTCAATGAACTCGAACACGGAGCTGGATGCATTCATTTCTCCCGCGTGCGTTCCATCGATGGCCAGCCGTTGATGTATGAAAGCACCTTTGTGCCCAATCTTAATTTGCCTCAATTTGTGCGACAATTTATATTAAACAGCTCCTTCTTTGAGTTTTTGGCCAAAACCTACCAATTAGAAATCACAGGTATGGAACAGGAAATCTGGGCTGCATCCGCAGCTTCCGAGATTGCTGAGCGCCTTCAACTGGCAGAAGGAAGCCCTGTTCTGAGAATCTGCCGCAAATACACCACCAACCGGGCACACTTGCATGTGTACAGTTTGCTCTTTTGCAATACTTCAAAATACGCCATGAGCAATTCCAGCGGAGTGGTCAACCAGCAATCCATATGAGTACATCAACCCTTATCCAAACCAGTACCCGAGGGCATTTCACCAACGGACAACCTTGGATTCCAGCGCAAGAAAACCTCATTGAAGTACATTCGCCATTGGATGGAACTTTGTTGGGTGCTGTCCCCATCGCGACTGCTTCCACCATCGATCAAGTAGTTGGAAATGCCGCTGAAGCTTTCAAATCCTGGTCAAAAACGCCGCTGAAAGAGCGGGTACAAGTGCTGTTTCGTTTCAGAAACTTGTTGGAAAAACACCTTGCCGAACTTACCGACTTGATTCAATTGGAAAACGGCAAAACCTGGGCTGAAGCCAAAGCGGAAATTGACAAAGGCATCGAAGTGCTAGAATTTGCGACTTCCTTGCCCCAGATCTGGGATGATCAAATTCTGGAGGTGAGTTCCGGGGTAAATTGCCAATACGAGCGTTATCCCATCGGGGTTGTGCTGTCCATTGCGCCTTTCAACTTCCCGGCTATGGTCCCCATGTGGACAATTCCGATTGCGATTGGTTGTGGCAACGCTTTTATCCTCAAACCCTCAGAATTGGTACCCCTCACTGCCATGCGTTTGGGCGAGCTTTTCAGCGAAGCTGGCCTGCCTCCTGGCGTTTTTAATGTGGTACACGGACAAAGAGAAACAACCGAATACCTGATCGATCATCCTGGCATTCAAGCCCTGAGCTTTGTTGGTTCCACCAAAGTTGCACGCCTGGTGTACCAACGTGCATCAACCCTGGGTAAAAAAGCCCTGGCGCTCGGTGGCGCCAAAAATCACCTGGTAGTAGTGCCTGACGCAGATCCTGAAATCACTGCTAAAAACGTGATTGCATCAGCAATGGGCTGTGCAGGCCAACGCTGCATGGCAGCCAGCGTGCTGATTCTGGTGGGAGATACGGGCAATGTTTTGGATCAAATCATCGCCGAAGCCCGTAAAATCAGGGTAGGAGAGGAGTTGGGTGCAGTGATCAGCCCTGCTGCCAAAACCCGCATCGAAGGCTACATCGACCGCGCCGAAGCTGCTGGATACAAAATTTTGGTGGATGGCCGAGGTGCCAATGTTGCTGGCAAGGAAAACGGGACTTACGTCGGGTCAACGCTGATAGAGGGTGTGCCTGCTGGAGCGGAATGTGCCTGTGACGAAATCTTTGGCCCGGTGCTCTCCATCATCCATGTCAATACCCTGGATGAAGCCATTGCCATCGAAAACAGCAACCCTTACGGCAATGCGGCCTCCATTTACACTACCTCCGGAGCGGTTGCCCGCTATTTCTCGGAACGAGCCAGTGCGGGCATGGTGGGAGTCAACATTGGTGTCCCTGTACCCCGCGAACCCTTTTCATTCGGGGGGTGGAACGATTCCAAATTCGGCCACGGCGACATCACCGGCATGGACGGCGTACGCTTTTGGACCAAACTCAAAAAGATCACCACCAAATGGACAGCCTCCGCTGCCCAAAACTGGATGAGCTAGATAGGGTGTTAGTGTGGGTTAGGGCGTGGTTGCTCATTTGAAAGATTGACTCACATTACGCAGTAAGCAGCTCCGCTGCTTTTTATTGTAACCGCGACGACGGCGCGACGATTAACCGTCGCGAAAACAACGCAAAGCGCTGTTCCGTCGCGCCGTCGGTCGTCGCGGTTATAAAAACAATTGGGCGCAGCCCAATTCAAAACATCCTAAACCAGAACTTGTGTCTTAATCGTAGCCATTTAAAGCGCATCCAGGGAGAATAAACAACATGAAAATCCACAAACTGACCATAAAAAACCTGCATTCATTGCGGCTGGACGCCGAGATCGACTTCGTTTCTGCGCCGCTGGGTACCAGTGGTTTGTTTGCGATTACGGGCGATACCGGGGCGGGCAAAAGCACCATTCTGGACGCCATCACCCTGGCCTTGTACGGAGCCTTGCCACGCGAAAGTGCCTACGAAGAAATCATTTCTTACGGGGCCGCCAGCAGTTTGGCCGAGTTGGAATTTGAGCACAACGGAATTTTACTGCGCGCAAAATGGAGCGTCCACCGCGCGGGTGGAAAAGTAGACGGAAAAATTCAGGCACCCCGCCGCGAACTTGCCCAATGGGACGAAGCCCGCAAGGAGTTTGTGATCATCGCCGAAAAATCCAAGGAACTGGACATTCAGGTTGAAAAACTGACGGGCCTCGATTACGAGCGTTTTCGCCGTTCGGTTCTGTTGGCACAGGGGGATTTTGCGGCTTTTTTGCACGCCAAAGAAGGCGAACGCAGCGAATTGTTGGAAAAAATTACCGGATCAGAAATCTACAGCGAGTTGTCAAAAGCGGCCTTCGCCCGCCACAAACAGGAAGATGCACAACTGAAAGAATTGCAGGCCGAAAAAAGCCGTCTGGAAATCCTCCCTGAGGAAGGGGCCGATCAATTGGCGCAACAAGCCAAGGAGTTGACTCAAGCAGGTCAGGAATTGCAACTCGGAATCAGCACTTTGCGGCAACTCCAGCAAAAACTTCAACGGGTACAGGAACTGGAGAAAACCGCTGAAGGCCTCCAATTGGAACAAAGCCATTGGGAAAAAGCACAAGCTGCCGCGCAAGCCGATTTTGTCCGCTTGCAGCGCTTTCAAAACCTCCGGCAGCTACAGCCCCAATTGCAAAAACGCCAGGAATTGTTGGGGCAGCAGGAAAAAATTGGCTTGCAAATCGATCAATTGCAGGCCCAAATGTCCCAGGAACAAACGGCCTTGATCGAGCAGGAACAACACCTGGCCAACGCATCACAGGCGCTTTCTGCTGCGCAAAACCTCCAAAAGGAACGCGAACCGCTGCTCAATGAGGCCATGGCCCTTGACGTGCAAATCCACACCCGTACCCAACCTTTGCTGGCGCAAAAAGCAGCTTTGGGACAGCAACAAGCCGAACAACTCCGCTTGCAGACCCAATTGACGGAGCTCGAAGCAGAAAAAAACGCGGTGGAAGCTCGTTTGCAAAAAGTGGAATCCTGGCTGAGCGAACACCCCAACTGGAGCCAACTGGGCGAATGGTTGCCTTTGCTGCAAAGTGAAATCCACGACCTCGAAGAAGCCCGGCAGCAACAACAAATCTGGCTTACAGATCAGGACCAAACCCGTACAAAACATACCGAATTACAGCAGCAGTTGCAGCATTTGCAAGGCCAGCACAACGCATTGCGCCAAACCCAGGAAGCCTTAAAAACCGCGTATCAAACTGCACTGCCCCCTGATGTACCCCAGCCTGATCACGAATTGCTCAACTGGCTTTACCAGGATGTCGAAAAACTGAGTTTTCGGCAGCGCCACCTGGAGGAATTGCAGGAGTTCAACGCGGCATATCAACTGTTGCTGCAAGAAACCAATGAACTGGAACAGCAATTGGAGTCCCTGCGTTTCCGGGAATTGAGTTTACAAAAAAACTTGCTCAGTATTTTTGATGAACAAGACCTGGCTGCCGAAAAATTGCAATTCAAGCAGCAGGTGTACCAACAACAACAACTGATCGCCAATTACGAGCAAGACCGCGCCAATTTGCCGGAAGGCGAACCTTGCCCCTTGTGCTTTTCAACCGATCACCCGTTTCGATATCACCAATTTCAGCCCTTTGTAGATCAAGCTCGTGCGGAATACGAAGGTGCATTGGCAGCCTCGGAAGCGCTGCGCCTGGAACGCCAGGAAATGGCCACCCAACTGCGCGAAGTCAGTGCCCAGGCCGAACTGCTGGAACAACCCCTGCATGGCCAGCTCAGTCAGCGCCAAGCGCGCATTCAGGAATTAGAAGTCAAGCGAGGCCGCGTTTTTGGCGCCCTGGTCGGCATGGATTTGAGTGGCGAGGCCTTGTCGGTGGAGCATTACCTGATTGATACCGCCCAGCAACTGGACTCCCGTCGCAATGCCATAACCGTGCTGAGCAAATTGTTGGCAGACATTCAAACCAATACCCAAGCACTCCAGGAAAACCAACAGCAGGAACAACAAGTCCAATCCCGACTCGCCATTTTTGAGGAAAAACTTGCCCAACTCAACCTGAATCTGGAAAAAGGCAGCGCCCGAATGGCGCAAAAGCAGCAAGAACTGGAAAGCAAATTGACCCAACTCGATTTTACGTTTCAGCAAGACAGTGTTGCCCTGCTTCAAGCCCTGCATACTTCCCGCGAACATTTTCAAAAAGCATTGGAAGTACAACAAGAGTCCACACGCAGTTTGGAACGCAATGCGTTCAATTGCCAACAAAATGCCCTGGAATTGAGTAGGGTAGAGGAGCGATTGCAACTCGAATCCCGCACCATTGCTGCCGAAGAAGAAGCGCTTGGATTGTTGCAAAAACAATTCATCAGCCTGGTTGGCAATGAAAGTATTCAATCCCTGCGGGAAAAATTGCAAAATGCCCTGGAAAGCGCCCAGCAAGCAGTGCAGCTTCAAACCCAGTTGCTGAGTCAATTGCGCGAAAGCAATATCGCTTCGAACACCCGCCTGGAAAATGCCCTGCTCGAACGCAGCAAAACCAGCGAGGCATCTTCCGCCTTGGAAAAACAACTGTTGATTGCGGCAGCTACTCACGAATTGCCGGATTTGCTTGCGCTCCAGGCGGCCATGCTCAGCCCAGATGAAGAACAAAACATCCGGGAACGGAAAGACAGTTTAACTCGCCAGGAGGCAGAATTGCAAAGATTGATGCAGGAAACTGCGGCTCAGTTGTTCCAATTGCTGGAAGAGACCCGCGAAGCGCCTGAATTGAACGACATTTTAAACAGACTGGAAGTACAAGAAACAGCCTGGCAGCAAGCCCAGCAAAACCTGGGGCAGCTTTTGGAGAAACTCAATCGTCACGAACAGCAGCAACAGAAAGCCAAAGCCTTGCTCAAAACCATAGCATCTCAGCAAAAAGAATACCAGCGTTGGGCCAAACTCAACGATCTGATTGGCTCTGCCGATGGCAAAAAATTCCGCACTTTTGCTCAGGGACTTACACTGGCCAAGCTGATTCAACTGGCCAATCGGCATTTGCAGCATTTGAATGGCCGGTATGTGATTCTGAAAAAATCCAATGAAGATCTTGGCCTGGAAATCATGGATACTTATCAGGCCAACAACCGCCGCGGCATGCGGACACTGTCGGGGGGCGAAAGCTTTTTGGTGAGTCTGGCGTTGGCACTGGCCTTGTCAGAATTGGCTGGTCGCAATACCTCCATTCAATCCCTGTTCATCGACGAAGGCTTTGGCACCCTGGACGACAGCAGTCTGGATATGGCCATTTCAACCCTCGAAAACCTGCAATCGAGTGGAAAAACAATTGGGATCATTTCCCACGTCAAAGAATTGAAAGAACGGATCGGGGTGCAAATTCAGGTAAAAAAACAAAGCGACGGATTCAGTCAGATCAGGGTGATCAATGCCTGATTTGGGGCTGTAGAGACGCGATGCATCGCGTCTCTACAGAAAGGTTATGCCACCATTGAAAAATACATCAACAGCAAGACCACCACGGTGACGGCACCAATGATGGCCAATGTTTTGGTGGAAATACCGCCGGTGTGCATTGCTTTAGCCGATGATCCTTTTTGATCATGCAGGCTGTGCATGCCTGGCTTGCGCGGAGCTTTATGTGTTTTCATGCGTCTGATGTTTTAAGTGCCAATCCAGGTGTCAGTCATTAGCAATTTGCTGAAAGCTGATTGCTGCTGGCTCATAGCTGATCGCTCATAGCTGAAAGCTGAAAGGCAAGTCTATTTACAAAAAATGGTTATCCTGTCGGTTTTGATCGTATTGCTCCATTTGCCAGAGCGATCCCGAATGCGGATGAAGTAGGACAACGTGTCCGTAGGGAATTTTGTGCTTGCAATACAAGTCAGACGGGTGTTTGGAAAAGTACAACAAAAATATTTGGTATCGGGGCTATTGGTCAATTTTATGGCAATCTCTCCTTGAATGCCATTTCCCGAACCCAATTGTGGAATCGGATTCACTTTGAAAGAGTGCTCAAACTTGTCACGACTGTCAATCAAGGAAATATTGGTGCTGTCTTTGCTGCCCAAATTTCCGTCGCCATCCGTGAACGAAAAACGCACTTCAATGGTATCCAATTTGATGCCACCACCTCGGCTTTGATCAATTGCGGCATGGCTGATGCCAATGAACTTGATTATCGGTTCAGCAGGGAATTCTGGTGGTTTGGAGCAAGTCGTTACCAGCATCAAGACCAGCAGACAGCAAAGGAAATATTCGAACGTTTTCATCATAATTGCTAATTTTGACCAGTAGCAAGCCGTTTTTTTAAATTTTCTTGAAGCTCAGGAAAAAACGGGAGCATAGCCACAATTTTGAACAAAAAATACTACTTTTTATTGAAACAGGAAATGTTATTTCAGTCGGCCAGGAGTCATCTGCATGAACTCATTCAAAAAGTAGACCCCGATAGCTTCGAAATGCTTGCGCTTCAAGTGTTTCGGTTTCAAGCCCGGTTCAATCCGCTTTATGCCAGATTTCTGGATTTGCTGCACATTGAACCTACCAACATTCAACGTTTGGAAGACATTCCTTGTTTACCGATTCAACTGTTTAAACAATACCAAATAAAAACCGGTGAATGGCCAAGCGAAGCCACCTTTTCCAGTAGCGGCACTACCGGGACGGAAACCAGCACCCACGCAGTACGCAATCTCGACGATTATACCCAAAACACTCGCCGAGGTTTTGAATCGTTTTATGGCCCATTGCAAGAATATTGTGTATTGGCGCTTTTGCCCGCTTACCTCGAACGCAGTGGCTCCTCACTTGTGTATATGGCCGAGCAATTTGTACAAATTTCCCGGTATCCGCAGAGTGGATTTTACCTCTACAACTACGATGATTTGCGCAAAACCCTGGCAGAATGCGCCCAGCAAAAAATTCCAACCCTGTTGATCGGGGTGAGTTTTGCGCTCTGGGATTTGGCCGAAGAAGGGGGCATTGATTTCCCCGAGCTGATTGTGATGGAAACCGGCGGGATGAAAGGCCGTCGAAGGGAACTTACCCGCACGGAATTGCACGAAATCCTAAGCAATGGACTCAAGGTGAAACAAATTCACTCGGAATACGGGATGACCGAACTATTGTCCCAGGCTTACTCTCAGGGCGAAGGTATTTTTCAAGCCGCACCAACCCTCCGGGTATGGGCACGGGAAGTGACGGACCCTTTTCAGCCCATGAGTGCAGGACGCACCGGAGCGCTGAACGTCATCGATCTGGCCAACCTCGATACCATTTCATTCATTGCAACGGATGACCTTGGAAAGATTTTCGCAGACGGTTCTTTTGAAGTGCTGGGCAGATTGGATGCCGGAGATATTCGGGGCTGCAATCTATTGGTGGAGATGAGGGATGGGGAGCGTTGAAAAAATTGATTCATCGTTAATACCAACATCGCAAAGCGTAATTTTTGCTTGAGCTCAACAAAATTCTGGAAGGATTTAAAATACATGTAGTACATATATGGTCAACTACTTGACCATTCCAATTCAAAAAATTCATATCTTTATCCACAGACTATTCTAATATCAATGACCCTGTGGGTAAAACGACATCAGCTATGCCTTTGGCTCAACCCATCTCCTCTCTGCGCAAGGAATTGAATATATTGCTGGCCAACGATGACCTGCCAGCAGGACTCAAATTGTGCAAAGAACTCTTGCCTGAAGGGGGCGAAAAGCACAAACTGATCCTGGCCATGCAGGCACAGCTCACGCAATTGAACAAAGACCGCATGAAAGGCGTGATCAGCCAGGAAGAATACGCCCGCCGCCTGGCCATTATCGTATTATCCCTGAACTCGAAACCACAGACTTTGATCTTCCCGCCACTGCTGCCTCGACATCCTCTAGCAATAGTCCCCAAACGGGCAGCGTACTTTACCGCGTGCCGCACAGCATGCCCTTGCAGAAAGCCAGCATTTGCACCATCCGCATAGCCATTGACGAAGACGCCATTCTGGAAGACATCATCATCGACGCCGATGTTCGACTGAAGGAAAAAGTAGAGGTGTCGGAGCGCATGAGCGCCGAACTGCTGGATATCGAAGGCCGGGTGTTTGACATCCTGCCCCTCAATGCCAAAAACCAGAAGGTGCGGCCTACGGGCTACACGCAATGGCTGTTTCGGGTAACGCCCCTGTTGGAAGGCGAGCACCAGTTGCTGGTGAAAGTATCGCTGCTGGAATTTGACCAAAACACCAAAGAATATGTGCCGCGTGATGTGTCGGTGCTGGAAACTGTGACCGTTGTAACGGCCAGCCAGCATAGCGACGAGGAGGAAGCCCCGCTTAAATCGGTTGGACAATCTTTTGTGATGGGGCCAGATGCCGTGCATAGATTTACCAAAGAAAAGATCAGTGAGGTAGAACAGGTCAATGATGTTGAATCTGAAAACTCCAGCGGGAGCAATTGGCTCACTGGCCGCACCCAGCGCATCGCGGCCTTGTTTTTGGCATTTCTGGTTTTTGCCTCCTCCACTACGTTTGCTTTTACGCCCAAAATGACGCGGGATTGGTGGGCCACTACCTGGAAGGATACACCTGAGGCCTACGAAGCCTTTATCGATGCGCATCAGGCCGAGGCGCCAGGGGGAATCAAACACCCCAAGATCGAAAAAGCTTACTACTACAAGGCTGCAAAGAGCAATGAACTGCCCGATTTGCGGGAATACCAGCAATTGTACGCCGATGATGGCCAGTTCAAAGAAGAAGTTTTGGAAAAAATAAAAGCGCTGGAATGGGAAGCCGTGCAAAGCATTCAGATGCAGCCCACTGCTCCAAAAATACAGCGCTATCTGGCCGATTTTCCGGATGCCCAGCGCATGCCACAGGTTTTGGAAGCGGCTAAAGCTTTACCTGCAGAGGAACAAAAAACGCTGTTGCCTGAACTGAAGCAACGCCTGGGTACATCTGAAATGCCACAAAACACCAAGCAAACCAAACATCAGGCAGCAAGCAGCAACCCTGAGATAAGCAAAAAAACCACCCAAGCTGAACAAAAAAATGCTATAGATAAAACGCCAATCAAGCAGGAAGACACCGATAAGAACAAATCAGCAACTACAGTTGAAAAAACAAGCACCACTCCGTCCAAAGACGAAAAAATAGCCAATGTCACTCCTGCCAGCACAGACGAACCTGAAAAGGAAAAAACACCTGCGGAAGTCCCCTCAACACCCCCTTTAGACGCCAGTAGCGATCCTTTCCGCAAACTAATGGTGCCGGTGAAAGGTGGGACTTTCTTGATGGGCAGTCCAGATGGAGATAAAGATGCTGAAAATGACGAAAAGCCCCAGCACAGCGTCACCCTCAGTGATTTTTCCATCGGCAAGTACGAGGTAACCCAGGCGCAATGGCGGGCAGTGATGGGAAAAGACCCCGAAGAATTAAACTTCAAAGGCTGTGACCAATGCCCAGTCGAAGGGGTAAGCTGGAACGACGTTCAGAATTTTCTCAAAACCTTGAACGCCAAAACAGGTAAAAAATACCGCTTGCCCACTGAAGCGGAATGGGAATACGCCTCGCGGGGCGGAAATCAGAGCCGGGGCTACATCTACGCAGGCAGCAATGCTCTTGCTGAAGTGGCCTGGTACTATGATAACTCTGGCAGCAAAACCCATCCGATAAACCAGAAAAAAGCCAATGAGCTAGGCTTGTACGATATGAGTGGCAATGTGTATGAATGGTGTCAGGATTGGCATGGCGATTATTCCAGCACTGCGCAAACGAATCCAAAGGGGGCTGTTTCGGGCTCTAACCGTGTGATTCGCGGCGGTGGCTGGTACTTCCTCGCCGGGCATTGCCGGGTCTCGATTCGCTACAGCTACGCGCCTGCGGACCGCTTCAGCGCTTTGGGGTTTCGTCTTGCCCTCTAGTTACTGAGGTTTGCCATTTGGCTTTCTTGGTGAGCTAAAAAATGTCCGCTATAGCCCAACTCCTGCCATAAGCGAGCCTCAAGCGAGCCAATGGCGGGAAGTGGGGTATGGCTAGAGGGGGATGTGGTGGGATGGCGCGCAGCACCGATTTTTTTGGGGTAGGTGAACAGAAACTAGTATCTTGAAAATTGAGCATTTTCTACAACATTTTGCCTTATATTTGTAAGTGAACTTTGACCAAAATCAACCCAAAATTCTACAATGGATAAAATAAGCGCATACAAAAAAATAGTCGGGGAGATTGTCCAGGAAGTAGCAGACATGACCCCTACTGATGATTCATCGGAGACCCAACTGATCATGGATTTGGAGCGGGGGCATTTTGTGCTTTTTTCGGTGGGTTGGTACAACAACAAACGCGAATACCTGCCTTTTGTGCACCTAGATGTCAAGCCAGATGGCAAAATCTGGATTCAGCACGATGGTACCGATCTGGTACTAGCCCAATGGCTGCTCGACAAGGGCGTACCCAAAGGAGACATTGTATTGGCTTTTCATGCACCAGCCAGACGGGAATTGATTCCTGATTTTGCGTTGGGTTGAATATAGGAACTCCTCCTTCTGTTACCTGCGGGATCAAGTCTGGAGTCACTTCAACATACTCCCAAGAATTTTTTCAAGCTCTTCTGCCTTCGGGTGAATCGCCAAAATAACCCCATTTGAATCCACTAAATAGGTATTTCCGCCACCCTTGTTTATATTGTATTTGTTCCAAATGCCATTTTTGTCGTCCAACTCGATTAAATTTAGCCAGGGGTACTTGTCATTTTTAACTGCGGTTTTAAATTGATTTGTGGTCTTGAACTCCCTGGCGATGCCAACAATGGTGAATCCCTTGTCTTTGTATTTTTCGTAAATGGGAATTATGCTTTTGCTCAAGCCACGGCAGGGGCCACACCAGGAAGCCCACATATCGATCAGGGCCACTTTTCCTTTTATTTGTTCTGAGATTTTTATCACTTCACCTTCAATGGTTGGGGCAGAAAAATCAAGAAAATGGTTACCCACCTTGATGGTTTGGATGGCATTTAGCATTTCTGCAATTGTATTGGTGTAGGGATGGGTGGGGTACAATTTGGAGAACTTTTGGTACATTTCAATAAGAGCGGCAAGGTTGATGTTTTTGTCGCCACTAGAAATGTCATCAAACAACTTCCAAAGTAGGGAATAGGAAAAAACATCAGGATTTCGTTGAATGTATTCGTATTGCCAATCTAGCCGAATTTTACTGATTGAATCCCTTTTGTGCATTTGGATCAATGCAATAGGAGTCCACATTTCTCCACTTACGCTTAACTCCTCAAGCGCTGCTAACAACTTATATCGTTCATTTTCAGTGGGCTTATTTCGGAGTTGCGCCTGAAGTTGTTTTGCGTTTTCACTCCAATAGTTGTTGGATTCCTCTAATGAATCAAGAATTGCTTGAAATGGTTTGTATTGAACATAAAATTTGCTCCTTACTTGTTGTTCAAAATCCTTCATCTTTTGGGTCAACACGCTACCAGTTATTGTGTTTTTATCAAAATCTTCGAGTGAATGTAACACAAAATTAACGCTGTAATTTTCTGCGAAAAAGGCGATTTGTTTGTACCCTCCATCTTCATATTCATCTCCAAAAATCAATTTATACTTCTCAACAAATGGGACTTCTAGTTCAAAACTGAAAACGTTTTTTTCAATGGGAATTTTGATGCCAGCAAAACGTGGATCTTCGGTTGCCTTGAGTAAGATGAGGTACTTTGAATCTCGTCCGATAATTTTGCCTTCCAGTTTACAGCGAATATTTTGTGCGAAGGCATTGCCAAAGTTCAGGCAAAAAGCAAATAAAAGTGTGAGGTGGAAATTTTTTTTCATGTTCATATTTGTAATTTTTAATTGTTTTAAGGTGTATGTCAATGTCTTTTTACAAAGCTACCAAATGTCTTGTTTAGTTCCAATGTTTTGGGGTTTATTTGGGGCAGCTATCTGGAAATAAGGTTGGGGGATTTAGATAGCTGTCCGCCGGGCAGCCGCCATTTGACCATATTCCATCAACTGTGGCTACAAAGATACCTGCCCTCTGGGCAGATCAGCAGATGGAAAAGGTCGTCGTGGGTATTAAAAACGATTGGGCGCAGCTCAATCCAAAATGGTTTAAAACTAGAATCAATCGACCCTGTCTTCCAAGGGGCGGGGGCTGAAATTCAGCGATAGATATTGCATGGTATTGAAAATTAAGTCGCCAGTTCAAAGTCAGCTGTGACGAATACAATGGATACTTGTTGCTCGTTCCGCATTAAAATTTGATGGAATAAGCAATGCTGGGCGTAGGATTGATTTTAAGGCTTTGCCCTTCTGCTGCCAGCGCGATTACGCCCAAACGGAAGTTTAGTCCTTTCCAAACGACCAATCTTGCACCTGCTTCAAAAGCTATTGCATTTTTGTCTTTGTAGTCGCGGGTTAAACCACGTAGGTACGAAGAACCGATGTAGAACGAAGAAGGGATTTCTTTTTTCCCCCATGGCAAAAGGTAGTAAGATACACCTGCTTTCAAAAATTCTGTGGTTTCGCCACTGGTGAAATTGGTAGGATAGTATCCGGCGTGAATAGATACTTGTTTGCGGTGGTACTCTAATCCAATGGATGGATTTCGGAACCCATTGATGCTTAATTGGTTTTTAGGAAACCTGTCTTGAGCTTGAGTTAGGCTTGCTGCAAAGAGCATCAGCACTACGAGAATTTGCTTTTTCATCTTTTGTTTTTTTAAATTTGATGAGACAAAATTCGGTAGTGCAGCAGCAAATCTGCTGGACAAATGTCCAGAAATAAAAAATGCTCAATTTTTTGTTCAAAGGCAGTTAAAATGAGTGCTATGAGTCAATATTTAAATCTTTGATTAATCGAAAGACCTGAGACACCTAAGATTCATTTTAGGAAATACTAAATGTAATTCTTAAGTGAGCCTTAGGTGTCTACAGTGTCTTAGGTCTGTCCATTACCCACAAAACCGCAAATCAGATTTGAAATTGAAATTCAGGCATTAGAGCCCATAAAGACTGATACAATTGGTTCTAAGAAAACCTGAAGCGCCATATAAGTTGAACAAATTTTCAGCTTCCGAAAATATAGTCGCTTAGCGACGGTGCAATTGTAGCGGCGGGTGTAAGCCCGCCGTCATTGGTGTAACGTGGTGGTTGGAGTGCCGTAGGTACGACCCATTTAGAACCAAAAAAATGTCGTACCTACGGCACTCCAATATTCACATTGCGCTATAAACGGCGGGTTTACACCCGCCGCTACAACTGTGTCATCGCTACGCGATTAGTCGTTGCAGGTTGACATTGTTAATTTGATCCAATCACCTTTACCTGTAGATCAAGATAGGAAAGCAATTCACATTCAATGTGCGATTTTGTGGGTAATTGACAGGTCTTAGGTGGTAGAAAAAAACAGCGAAGCTGCCAACGTAATGTGAGTAAAGTTAAACAAGCATCCCCTATTTCTTCAAATACTGATCAAACCACCCAATGTACCGTTCAAAGCGATCCTTCTGAAAACTCGGTACGGTGATGCCGTGGAACTGCCCCGGATAAATGATCAGTTGAGTCGGTACACCGAGGCTACGCAAGCCCTGGTACATTTGTTCGCTGCCTATTGAGGGTACGTTGAAGTCTTTTTCGCCCACCAAAAACAACGTTGGTGTTTTGATCTTGTCCATTTGCAGGAAAGGGTAGGAGAGCTTCAGGTACTTGTCTACATTTTTCCAGGGCGCACCCAATTCATTCTCGTATTGCAAAATGTACTGGTCTACGCCATACAAAGCCATGACCTGCGCAGAACCCGCGCCACTGGCAGCCGCTTTGAAACGCGTATCCGAAGCGATGGTATAATTGGTCAAGATACCGCCATAGCTCCAGCCACCAATGCCCATTTTGTTGGGGTCAGAAACGCCAGCTTGCACCAGGTAATCCGCTGCGCCCAGAATATCGATCACTTCCTTGTTGCCCCAATCGGCGGAGATGGCGTTGCAAAAAGCGAGCCCCCGGCCATTGCTGCCGCGGTAGTTGATGCCTGCCACGGCATAGCCAGCCTGAGCCAAGATTTGGCGGCTGAGGTCAAAGCCCCATTCGTCCTGAGCCGTGGGGCCACCGTGGATGAAGAGGATGGTGGGCAATTTTTGACCAGCCACAGCTTTGGAAGGTTTGAACAACAAGCTGGATACTTTGGTGCCGTCTTTGCTGGTGGAAACAAAACCCTCCACGGAGGCCAAAATCAGCGGTGCCAAAAACGCGTCCTGGTGTTTGGTCAGGCGGCGGGTGCTGCCGTTTTCGATGGCGAATACTTCGGCGGGCAATTGCGGCTCACTAACCAGACTGACCCAGGTGCCATTGGGGTGGGCTTCGAGGGCATTGAAACTGCGATTGCCGCTGACTACCTTGCTCAGCGCTTTTGTTTTTACCTGATACTGTGCTACGTACCGTTGGCGGTCGTCGCTGACCAAAACGGCGATGAATTGACCGTCTTTGGTCCAGCGGGGGGTGCTCACCGGGCGATCCAGGGCACTGGACAAGAGTATAGGCTCGCCGCCATCTTTCGAAACCACGGACAAGATGCTGTGGTCGTAAATGGTATAAGTTGGAGAACTTGAGCGCAAATAGGCGATTTGGGTACCATCAGGACTCCAGATTGGCGATGATTCACTGCCCGTCCAGCTGGTCAGTTGTTTGATGGCCGCTTTGGGCTTGGCTTCCATGACCCAGAGATCGGTATTTTCGTTTTTGTCGGGTTCGGGCGTGCGGTTGCTCACAAAAGCCAGGTATTTGCCATCGGGCGACCAGGCGGGATCACTTTCCTCAAAATCGCCTTGCGTAAGGGTATCTAGTTTTTTGGTGCTTACATCAAAGACGTACAAATGCGAGCGCTTTTTTTGCAAATAACCTTCAACATCCTGCTTGAAATGGTAGCGATCCAGCACATAAGGCTGTGGCTGTTTGGATTTGGGAATCCCGGTACTGTCGGCAGACTGGATGACGAGGGCAATTTTTTTGCCGTCAGGCGACCAGACATAATCTTGCAGGTCTGCTTTCAGCGTAGTGAGTTGTTTGCCTTCACCGCCGCGCCGATCCATGAGCCAAATCTGAGCTGAGGTAGCGCCTTGACGGGCTGATACAAACGAGAGGTATTTGCCGTCGGGGCTCCAACGGGGTTGCGATTCACCATCTGGACTGCTGGTGAGTTGAATGCTTTGGGTGCCATCCCAACTGGCCATCCAGAGATCAGAATTGCGCTTGTTTTTGGTGCTGTCTACGGTGGATAAAACATAGGCTACCCAGGCGCCGTCGGGAGATACTTTGGGGCTGCTGATGTTGGCGAGGCGGAATACGTCATTGGGGCCAATGGGGCGTTTGGTGATGGTGGTTTGCGCATTGATTTGAGTGCACAATGCACAGGTAATCAAGAGAAGGAAAATGTTGATTTTCATTGAATATTGGATGTGGTAGAGACGCGATTCATCACGTCTCCAGGTTAGGTTGAATATTTTTATTTGCCCGGTACAGCCTCCATCAGGAAGCGGTAGGCATTGTTCAGGGCCTTGTCTCCGGCGCTGGCTCCTTTGTAATTGCCGAGGCGCACTATTACCAGGTCATGCGAAGGAATGATGGTGGTGGACTGACCGCCTGCGCCCAGCATCATGTAGGCCTCTTTGGGAATGGGGCGAGCGCCATCTCCGTTGATCCAGAAGAAGCCGCCGTAAATGGGTCGACCATCGGCTACCCAGGCTGGTGCGAGGGTACTGACAAATTTGGCGAAGCCTTTGGGCAAAATCCGCTCACCGTTCCAGACGCCATCTTGCAGGTACAGATTGCCAAGTCGTGCCCAATCTCTGCCTGATGCAAACTCATAACCCTGGGTCAAAAAATTCCCAAAAGGATCGGTTTCCATGACCATGGTACGCACGCCAATTTTGTCAAACAAAGCCCGTTGCGGGTAAGTAGGGTACACTTCGCCCAACTTTTCAACCCCAAGGCGCACCAGGTAATTGGCCAGCACTGGATCGCAATTGCGGTAGCGGCCTACCATGTTGGGCAACCACTGTTGCGGTAAGTTGGCCGCATATTGAAAAGAATTGACCCCTCCCGTATACAAATACAAGTGATCGGGATAACCCAGGGCTGGGTTGTAATCGGGATCCTGGGGCGCCCGGCAACGCAGTCCGCTGGACATGTGCAGTATGTCCATGATTTTGATCTTGCCACGCGGATCACCTTTGTCTTGCCATTCCGGGATCGGCGCGGCCTGATTCAGTTTGTACACGCCCCTTTTCATGAGTGTACCCAAGAGTGTTGCGGTCAGGCTTTTGCCCATCGACCAGCTTTCCAGCGGCGTATCCTTGTTGATGCCCGGGCCGTAGCGCTCGGCGATGATCTGGCCTTTGTAAGTTACCACAAAAGCGGTGGTTTGGGCTTCGGCGGGTTCAAATGCAGCTTCTACCGCTTGGGCTATTTTGGCAGCATTGATTTCAGCGGGTAAAGACTTTTGCGTCAGCATATCGCCCATTGGCCAGGGGGTAGTGGCGGCGTCGGGCAAGTTGCGGGGCACTTTGCTGGGTTTGTAGGATAAGGTATCAACTCCGAGTGGCAAACAAACACAACCTTGGTCACCAAGGTAAATGGCCGTGCGTTTCATCCCGTTGGGAAGCTGGATGGAGACAGATTTGTTGATGTAATCCACCACTGGTTTGCCTACTTTGGCACGTTCGGCGTATGGACTGGAGAAATAGCCGATGTTTTCTGCCGCAAAATCAGGCTGTAGTCCGGTGATGAATACCGCCGAACAAATGACCTTGGCGTAACCAGAGGTGTGGTGTGCCAGAGCATCGCCTGGAGGGCCTTTGTATTCGGTTTTAAGCTCCAGGGCAGCAGCGCGCTGGATCATTTGCTCTTTGCTCAGGGTTTGTCCGAAGCTCCGGTTGCCCACAAACAAAAGAGAGGCAACCACGATTGCCTGTGTCGTTTTTTTATACTGATTCCGCATTGGATTGTTTTTCCTGACTTGAATGTAACAAGCATTTTCTATTTTGCCAAACCTAATCATTCTGTACCCGAAAAGCAATTGACATGTACACCGGAAAAGTATTCAAAATCAATCTCTTGTGGCATTTTGCCCGCAAAAACCTGTTCAGAACCCTGATCGTCAGTACCGTGGCAGCGGTATTGTACAAGGTTTTTGGTTTTAAATTTGTCGGCATTCCATTTTTACCCATTGGAACCATTGGTACAGCGGTAGCTTTTTTCATCGGTTTCAAAAACAACCAGGCTTATGACCGACTCTGGGAAGCGCGCAAGCTCTGGGGCGGGTTGACCAATACCAGTCGCAACTTTGCCGCGCAATTGATTGCCTTGGTTGACGATAAGGCTGTGGTGAAGGAACTCCTTTATCGACACATAGCCTATCTCAATATCCTGCGCTTGCAGTTGCGCAAAACCATTCCCTGGGCAACCAGCAGAGAAAACCTGCACCAGACCTTTCAGAGCGAACGCGAAGAATTGCAGGAGTTTGACCAGGGGCTGAAAAATATCCTGGAGACAAATGGCAAGGGCGATTACTACGAAACGCTGCGGGCCAAAAACAATGTGGCATCGGGTATCCTGAAATTGCAAATGTTGGATTTGACCCGCCTGAAACGCGAAAAACACCTCGACGAATACGAACACAGCGACTTGATGAAGCACATCAACGAACTGTTCAACCTGCAAGGTGGCTGCGAGCGACTCAAAAGCACGCCCCTGTTTCGACAATACAGCATTTTCAGCCGGGTGTTTGTGGTGCTGTTTATTTACTTATTGCCTTTTGGTTTGCTGAAGGATTTGAGTGTATTGGCCGATTGGGGCGTATGGTTGACCATCCCTTTTTCGATGCTGATTTCCTGGGTGTTTTTCACGATGGAGCAGATTGGCGAATTTTCAGAAAATCCTTTTGACAATGCAGTCAACGATATCCCGATCGCTGCCATTTGCCGCAACATTGAAATCGACATCAAAGAATTATTGGCAGAAGGCAACTTACCTGAAAAATTGAGCCCAGTGAATGATATACTACTTTAGCGGTCAGTTATCAGCGGTCAGCAATCAGCTTTCAGCAGGTTTTACGTTAGCTGAAAGCTGATCGCTGAAAGCTGATCGCTGATCGCTGATTGCTGATCGCTGACCGCTGATCGCTGACCGCTGATACCGCTATTCATTCTCAGTCTCACATTTGCCAAACCGTGAGTATTGTCACCAGTTGTCGATATAAAATGATGCAAGCAATTAAAGCAAACAGGGAACCTAAAAAGCGCATGAACTGGACAACAATGCCCGATTAGCCTGGCAGTAGATGCCTTCCAATGGCGTGCTGCAAGAAATGCAAAGATTTGGAGCTTGAGGAATAGGAGAATTACTCATTTGGCCTGGTTTAACAAAGCTAAAATAGCATTAATTGCCGAATTTTGAGGGACAAAGTTTACCTTTTGTGAGTTCCAATACACTGGTACTGGATTGATTCAATTGCCCTCATTCCATTTCCTCCACAACCCAAGTTTCGATATTCCTAGATGTACTCGAAAAATTTACCCCTACACCGATGACCTTTTTGCCCTTGTTCCAATAAGCCTGGTAGTACTTTTTGAGCTTGATTTGATCCAGTGCTACCTGAGCGCTTTGATCCAGTTTGTACTCCAGGATGTAGACATGGGTGTCGGTTTCTACCAAGCTATCAATGCGCCCATCACTCACACAAACTTCACTTTGGATGCGAATGCCCAGGTATGAAAAAAGCAAGTGAATGGCCGCATGGAAGAATTTTTCCGGGTATTTTTCATGAACAAAATAAGGGAGGTCTTTGAATACGCCTTGTAAAATGCGGATTACCAGTTCCAGGTCATTGGCCTTAAAAGCATTGCGAATTCGGATAATCAAAGAAGCAGACAATTCTGCATCTACCCCAACGTAGGCTTCGATGAGGATTTCGAGCATGGAATCCCTAACTTCCTTGTTGGGATAGTCCAACTGAATGAGTCCATCCTCGTCTTCGTTTTGGATGGTCAGGTAGCCAGTTTGAAAGAGTATGGCGATGGGCTTGAGCCGATCCAGGTCAAAACTTTCGAAACCAGAAAGGTTGATGGCAGGGAAATGCAAGTCATAAATGCCCTCTTTTTTGAGCAAATTGACCAGAAAACTAGGCGTGCCGGTGGCAAACCAGAAGTTTTTGAATTCTTTTTCGTAGAAAAACAAATTGCAAGAAACGGGATTGTAAACTTTCTCGGCATTGGCCTGGAATCTGTACCCATTGTACCATTGCTTCATTTTGGCCAACAACTCTACCCGAGACATGTTCAATTTCGCCGCAGCGGCAGTGATTTCCTCCGCAAAGTTGTTTTCCAATTCAGCCTGAGTATAACCCAAAATTGTAGCATATTCAGCCTGCATGCTCAAATCGGTAAGGTTATTCAACCCAGAAAATATCCCTACTTTGGAAAACTTGCTGACCCCCGTTAGAAAAACCAGCTCGATGGCAGAATCCAGGTCTTTCAGTACGGTATAAAATTCTTTAAGAACGTCTCGATTGGCATAAGCCTTTTCAATGTCCTTACCCAGGTAATGAACGATGGGCGCATCGTATTCGTCAACGAGCACCACTACTTTATTGATCTTGGAAAGGGTCTGGATCAAATTGGCAAATTTGCTGCTGGTGTTGCCTTCAAAAGCAGGCACATCGTGCTCCCGATAAAGTCTGTCCAGCATATCGTTCATGGCAAGGGCCAAGCCACTTTCTACAAAACCAATGCTGGTAAAAGAAATCCGAATCACCGGATGTTTGCGGCTCCAATCCCATTTGTCTTCAATCCATAAGCCTTTAAACAGTTCTTTGCTGCCACTGTACAACTCATGCAATAAGGCAACTGTAATTGACTTTCCAAAACGGCGCGGACGAGATAAAAAATAGGCACCCGGATTGGCCGTCATTTTGTAGACGTACTCCGTTTTGTCGATGTATTTGAAATCGTTTTCAATAATTTTCCGAAAATCCTGAATTCCAAGCGGAAGTCTTTTGGCCATAGTGAACGAGTTGCTAATTGTTGATCAAAGATACAGGAAAATTGCAAATGAAAAATCATCGGCTTTTCTTTGACCACCACCTAAACGCGTTCCCCACCGCCGGATGCAAAATGGTGCCATGATCTTCCCGAGGCAGGTATTCAAAATGCACCTGCCCGCTTGGGTAAGCTGGTTTGAGCAACTGCGCCAGTTTTTTGGCGTCGACAACCATTCGTTTGCCTTCCTTGCCTACGGCCAGGTACACGCGCGTATCGGGAAGCGAAGCAACTGGAGATAGGGTCAGCAGCGACTCATTGTCCCACCACAAACTCGGACTCATAATGAGGTAATCGTTGAATAGCTGCGGCTTTTTGAGCAATACTTCAACAGCAAATAAACCGGCCAAAGACTGCCCGATCAGCATCTTTTGACCATTGGTTTTGTACTGCTGATTGACATAATGCTGCAACTCCTGCTCGATAAATGCCATAAACTTTGCGGAGCCGCCAGCGTTTTGAAAAGCTTGTTTAAATGCCGCAGCAAAATCGGGCAATTGATAACCCGCCGCTGCCGGGTAGGTGAAATCTCGCCTGCGGTTGACGTTGGCGATGCCCACCAAAATGGATGGAGGTAAATGTTCCACCCAGGGAAAACTCGAAAATTGCACCAGTCCGGCAATGTGGATGAAATCTTCATCGGCACCTCCATCCAGCAGGTATATTACAGGGTAAGTCGCCGCAGAATCTGGCGAGTAGCCTGGTGGAAGGTAGATGTTCAATACGCGAGGTTCCCCCAAAATTGTAGAATGGAGGGTGTCAATATGCCCGAGAACAAAAGGTGTTTTTTGCGCGCTGAGAATACTAGTTAAAGAAACCAGGCTAAGGATCAGGAACAAGGATTTTTGCATGTTATGTCTAGGCTGATGGAGTATCCAAGCAATAAGTATGGAAAGGTAGTTTAAGATTCAAGGAAAAAAAATCGAAATCAAGATTAACTAAATTCGAATACTGTTTAACCCTTCCATGCGTTAGCAAGGTACGTCAGAGAGTTGAGACTATTCAAACGTGCAAGGAAGTAATATAGACGCATTAAATTATCCAATAAATCAATAGTATCATGAAACAACGTTTATTCTTGCTGATATTCAGTGTTTTAATCAATGGATTTCTATTTGCACAACCAAGGCAAACGGTAGAAGTAAAGCTTGGACAACTCAAGCGAACTGTTCCCCAAATTGGATTTAATCTGGGGAGTTTGACCAAACCTTCCTGGAACAACGTCCGATTTCGAGATAGTACCCTTAGTTTGGGTTTGAACTTATTGAGGTATCCAGGCGGTACCGAATCACAATATTTTGACTGGAAAACTGGCAAGATTTTACCAACTAGTTTTTGGCAAAACGGGATTTTGAGTAGTTTTCGGCAATTGGCAACCACACCACAGTTAGCGCACAATCTGACACAATTAAAAAGCTTTACGGATTATGCAAAAGTCAAACCCATTTTTTGCCTCAATGTTACCTCCAGCTCGCTAAGTGATCAGCTGATGATGTTGAAACAAGCTAAATCATTGGGATTGCCAGTTGAATATGTTGAATTGGGAAATGAACTTTATGCTGCCGAGCAAGACTTTACAAAAGCTTTTCCAAGTGCCGATGCCTATGCCAGCGAAATGAAAAAATGGGTTGATTCCATACGTCTTGCTTTCCCAATGGCGAAAATAGCGGCAATTGGAGCCACCAAAGACAGCCTGATTAGCGTCGGCAAGCCCACTCCACTCAGAGTGAAAAGTTGGAACGACGCCCTAGTCAAGCAAAACCTCAATGTGCAAGCTTTCACTTTGCACAATTTCTTTAAACACAATATGCCATTGTTTGGTAGTAATTTCCAAATAGCCATTAATGCATCTTTTACGGAATGGGATCGATTTAAAAAATTTGCGATAGACAGCATCCCAAAATCTAAAGAAATTTGGATCACAGAATACAATATTGCAGACAGCACGAATACTTCTTATACGGTTGCTTCCTCGTGGATGCATGGCCTTTTTGTTGCCAATATTTTCAATCAAATGCTAGAACAGCCTCAGATTACCATGATGCTCAATCATCAAGTATCCGGGCCAGCGCCATATGCCGCTCTGGCCAGCAATACTTTTTTTGGGGATACCGTGACCAATAAGCTAACTGCAGGAGGAAATGCCCTTAGATTGTATCACCAAGCTATTTTGGGTAAGGATTTTGCGCAGCAACTTGATTTCGATCAAAATATTTCAACGTTTATTGGTCTGAAAGAATATAAACTCTTAAGCGGGTGGATGTTTACCAATGCAAAGGATACGGCATTAACCTTGCTTAACTTGAGCAACAAGGCAATTGAGTTAAAACTTGCCAATTTGCTTACAGGAGGGTTTTCTTATGAGCATATGACTTATGTATCACTACTTACCAAAAATTTGAATACCAAAAACTTGAGTAGGGTAGTAGGCAATGGTCAGGGAACGCTGCTTATTCCGCCTTATTCGCTCGCGACCATTCAAACCCCGGCAAAGCAAGCTCCCATTCCTTTAAGTCTTACTTTTGAAGCGTTTCGAGATATTCCTTATGTGAAAGTTGCTGGTGTAGACCAAAATTTACTCAATCTTGATGTTTATGCGCCAATCAAGAAAAGCAGCAAGAAACCTGTGGTCGTTTATGTTCATGATGGAGATTGGGCTTCGGGGGATAAATCCATTATTGGCCAAAAAGCTGATTTTTTCACCGATTTGGGCTTCTTATTGGTGAGCATCAACCATCGCCTTTCCCCTAGCCCGGCGGATACCAATAATGTCAATCGGGTAAAATTTCCTACTCATGCTGAAGATGTTGCACAAGCGGTAGCATGGGTTTATCAAAACATCGCCAGTTATGGTGGAGACCCTGAAAAGATTTCACTAATGGGTACTTCAGCAGGAGGACACTTGGTTTCATTGATCTCTACAGATGAATCCTACTTGAAAAAGTACAATTTAGGATTGGAAAAAATAAAGTGTACCTGTTCGTTTGACGATGAGTCGTATGATATTCCTTATTATTTGGATAAATACGTGATTCCAAGAGGGCAAACCGGGCCGCTGCTGAAATATGTCAATGCATTTACCGCCAATCGAAATACTTTGGTAAAAGCTTCTCCGATCAACTATATTCAAACTCAGCGCTATTTTCCTGACTTCCTGGTTTTTAATCAAGTCGCCTCAGAGAGAATAGACATGGCCAATCGTTTTGGAAATGCATTAAAAAACACCAAGGCAACCTGGTCACAAGTTTATTCAGGCGCTTCCTTGAGTACATTTGATCAATTTATCGGCACAAATATTCCTGCCTATTCTGGCACTGAAGAAGCGTTGACCACTTTTTTTCTGCGATGCATCAACAATGTCCTTGTAACAAGTACCAGATCGATTGTTGATGTTGAGCCGATTTTCATGTATCCCAATCCAAGTAGGGGAGTGGTTTATCTTGACTTGGGTTTTGAAAAGTACACCATCTATCTATTCAACCAGGTAGGACAACTGATTAGAACGTATCCGTCTAGTATTGGCACCACTCAAATTAATGCCTCCACATTGCCCAAAGGGCTTTACTGGATACAAGCCAGAGGTCAGGGAAAAATTAGAACTGGAAAATTGATTTTGGAATAAGAGGAGTTTTTTTATTTCATTCATTATCCAAAATGGTTTCATCTTCGAATACTTCTGAATCAGTGGTATCCTTATACCGCTCGTAAACAACCACAGAACCAGCTATAGAATCATGAATGGCTTGTCTTTTTTCACTTCCAGAAATGGTAAGCAGTGAAATCCAACCCAAGGAGGCCTTGACAATAAACCGCATAATTGCGAAAGGGAACAGGATGTTTTTCTCTTCGTTCAACTCTCTTTTTACCCGAATTCCAACCACATGATGGCCAATGGTGCCGCCGAGAATACTGGTAAAGAGAGGGTCGTAGAGGAAGAAAATGGAGACAAATGCGATGATCCGGGCATTGTCGGGTACACTTTGAAATTGTGAAAAAACAAAACCTACGATTAATATCAACACGATAAGGGCAAAACCATCAATTAAAATGGCTTTGATTCGATCTAAGATACCGGGGTAACTCATGGTGTTTGTTTTTTTATTTGAATGGATGTCCTCGTAAAGTTAACGGAATCAATTTTTTGGACAAAGAAACAAGACGGATAATTTAATAAAATCAGAGGAGGCCCACTTCAACCATTTTTTACCTCCCGCGTTCTTAACTTTATGAACAAACTCAACGAAATGACCGCCCTCATCACTGGGGGCAGCAAAGGCATTGGCTACGGCATCGCTGCTAGCCTGCTGAAAGAAGGCGTAAATGTGGCCTTCACCAGCCGCCGCCAGGAAGATGCAGACGCTACGGCATTGGAACTCTCCAAAATAGGCACTGGAAAGGTGCTCGGCATTGCCGCTGATGTGCGTGATTTTGAGGCGCAGCAAAATGCAGTGGCCAAAACCTTGGAAACATTTGGTCGCCTGGATGTACTGGTTGCCAATGCCGGAGTGGGGCATTTTGCGCCCATTACGGAATTGACTCCTGCACAATGGCATGAAACGATCGATACCAACCTGACCGGGGTGTTTTATAGCCTCAAGGCAGCGGTTGATGCACTGACGAATGCCAAGGGGTATTTTATCAGCATCGCCAGCTTGGCGGGAACCAATTTCTTCCCCACTGCATCGGCCTATAATGCCAGTAAGTTTGGTCTGGTTGGCTTCACCCAGGCCGTTATGCTCGACTTGCGGGATGCCGGCATCAAATGCTCTACCATCATGCCAGGTTCGGTGGCCACCCATTTCAACAACCATGAACCAAGTGCTGCCGATGCCTGGAAAATCCAGCCCGAAGACCTCGGTCAAATGGTGGTGGATCTGCTGAAGATGAACCCACGGACGCTGCCTAGTAAAATTGAGGTGCGGCCGAGTCAGACCGCGAAGAAATAATGGATAGCTTTTTGCCCCACTACATAGGCTGTGCCAAACTGGTGGAGCTTATGTTTTTGCATACTTTTCTTTTTAACTTATTGACTTTTAAACAGATAAATGCTCTTTTGGTATTAATAGTCACGTTGAACCGCTTTAAAATATAGCCTCTAAATACAGCCTTGATTTTTTTGGTTACTTTTTGCATCAGGCAAAAAGTGACAAATATTCAATAGCGGTTCAACTGCTCAGCACAACCGTAGAAATTTATTAGACTTGAGGTAAGTTGATCATCAAGGGATTGAATAATTCCAGGCATAACGACCAGCGGCAGAGCCGCCAAAACGTCTGTAGTTATAGTGTATTAACCTGGATTAAAGGTGCAGCGCACCGCAACAAGAAGGGGTTACGGTGCGCTGCACCTTTAATCCATAACTTGGCATTAAATGCTACAGACGTTTTGGCGGCTCTGCCGCTGGTCATTTAGCTCAGTACTGTTTAACTCACTGATAATCAATAAGCCTCGAATCTATTGTTTGAAGCGATCCCCGAATACCGCGTTTACTGCGCAATGTGAGTTATTTTATTGAATATACACCTTCTGAACGCTCACCCCAAATCCACTGCTCACTTTAGCCACATACATGCCCGCTGCCAGATTTGGAGTCAGCGAGATGGTATGTGAGCCTGTTTGTTTGGAAAGCTCGGTCTTAAAAACCACGCGCCCACCCAGGTCTATCAATTCAAAGTATTGGTATGAGGAAAGCTGGTGCAAATCAACCTGCACCTTGCCATCGCTGATCAGGGAAGGATAAATACTGGCCAGGGCTTTGCCTTCCTGTATGTCATTTGTAGGAGTGGTTCCTACCGGAGTTATGCGGTAAACCCCGTTGCGGGTATTGGAAACCGTGTACACCTCGCCACTTTCGGTTTCTCCAAAATCCACAATACCAGTAGGGGAGAGGGTTTGGGTACCCAATGTCCAACCGCCGGAACCATTGGGGATGATTTTGTAAAAAATGCCGGAAAAGAAATCGGCAGCGATGTAACAGCCTTGCAGGGCGGGAAAATCCTTGCCCCGGTACACTACACCTCCCGTGATGCTGGCCGCAGGGTCTTGTGTTCTATAGGCATGTACTGGAAAAATGTAGCTCGATGCTGCTGCACAATTGTTGGTATTGTAAGTAACATTGCCCTCGTAGCAACGCCAGCCAAAATTGGCACCATTGAGGGCATTGGCTGCGCGGAAATTGATTTCTTCCCAGGCGTCCTGGCCTACGTCTCCGATCCACATGTCGCCGGTTTGGCGATCAAAACTCCAGCGGTAGGGGTTGCGCAAACCCAGGACGAATACCTCATTGCCAAAAGGATTTCCGGTCGGAACAGTGTAATATGGAGGAGTAAGCGAGGTATTGACATTGAAGCGCAAAATTTTCCCCAACAATACATTGGTTTTTTGTCCATTGCCATTGGGATCGCCTCCACTGCCACCATCACCGGTAGATAGGTAGAGAAAGCCATCTTTGCCAAAATGCAACTCACCTCCATTGTGGTTGCTGTAAATGGGATGGGGAATGGTGATGACGATTACTCTTGAAGCAGGATCGGCAACATTGGCATCGTTGGCACTGATCCGATACCTGGATATTTCCAAATCACCAGCCGCATTGGTGTAATACAGGTAAAAAAAACCGTTGTTCTTATAGTTTGGATGAAAGGCCATGCTCAACAAGCCCCTTTCGCCACTGCTGGTGATGTTGGGAACGGTAACAAAAGTAGAAAGGAATTGAAACGCTGAATCATAGGCCCTGACACTGCCTGCTTTTTGCACAATAAAAACCCGCTTGCTGCCGTCTCCGGCGTGTACAAGTTGAATGGGGGCACTGAGTCCTGTGGTTATCACTGGGTTTAGAGCAATGTTTGGCTGCGCAAAACTGCTCGTGCTGATCATGCTCAACAGCATCAGACAGAGGTAGCTCAAAAACGTGGAACAGAGAGAAGTTGAGAGGAAGTTCTTTTTCATGGTTTTTGGTTAATTGGGTATAGAATATAGAATACCCATTTCAGGAGTATGTTGTTCGCAGAAGCGGCTATTAATGTCGGCCAATAGCTTATTATTCTTCTTTAACCCAATCGTAAAATTTCAAGCCACTTTCCAAACGTTCAATGGCTTTTTGTATTCTTTCAACTTTAGTTTCCATCTTTTTGGCTCCTTCAATCCAATCGAGGTAATATTTCTGGTTGCTTTCTGAGAGCGATAAAAAAAACTGATGTGCCAGGGGTGCATCTAGCAAACAAGCCAAAATTTCTTCAGGAACCACCACAGGTGAAGGATCATAGTACAACACAACCTGTACGAAGTCGCCCTCTTTTTTGCCAATTTTTTTACGGACAGCAGCATTCAGCGGTAAAAACATCCGCTGATCTTTCATGGGCAGCAGATTGTATTGCTTGAGTTCGTAGGAATCAATGAACCCATGTACCCTGATGGTGCCTCCACGGGCTTTGTATTCGGTGGGGATACCTGGTAGGATCACATACGTCCAATTGCTCATCTCGAACCCGCTTTGAGCCGCTCTTTTTTCGATCAAAAATTGGCCATCGATGAGAAGTATTGGGGACATGGGAGTGGCGATTTGTGTCAAAGATAAAGAGTAGCGTCTTTTGCTTTCCATACAGGTCTCAATGCTCCTCTTTATTTTGTTTCGTGAAAGTTTTGTCACATCGCCAAAGGCGAGGTGACAAAACATATTCTTAGCCACAAATTCCACAAATTTTCACAAATTAAGACACAAACTTGCGTTTGTGCTCCCTTCGCGAACGAAGTTCGCAGCTTAATTTGTGGAAATTTGTGAAATTTGTGGCTAAATATTTAATATACCACTTTCTAGGCGTACACTTTTTCTAGCTGAGAAAAAGGAAAAAGTTGTTTGATATTTTGGAAAAAAGAATAGGAGAAAGAATTTTGTGTTACCACACAACAAAACCAATCTCCTATGAGCCGAAGCCT